>JADMIO011227105.1_pt1 | contig 93085 bp, 81 predicted proteins | sample 8958161 | NCBI WGS metagenome assembly JADMIO01 (sample SAMN16585339, study PRJNA669376) | soil metagenome | isolation source: Crop rotation soil | place: USA: Cullars Rotation, Alabama | collected 2011
GCCGCGACTTCAAGTCACGTGAATTCCAAGCTTCGGATCCCACTGTGCTGGAAAGGAAGCAGGTCTCCGGCATGACGCTGCTCGACGTCATCCCGCTCGTCGCGAGTGGCGAGAGGACCGCCGCGCAGAAGTACACGCGGCAGATCCTGCTGCGTGCGTTCGTCGATGTCTGCCTCGCGGTCGAGTTCGCACATACGCGCGGCGTCGTGCACCGCGATCTCAAACCCGCAAACATCCTGCTCGGCGATTTCGGCGAGGTCTACGTGCTCGACTGGGGCATCGCGCGCGTCGCCGATCAAACGGGCGATGTGCGCGAGAGCTTCGCCGAGATCGAGACCGTCTCCGACGGCCAGGCCTTCGACGGTCAGACCCAAGCCGACGCGATCCTCGGGACGCCGGGCTACATCGCACCGGAACAGATCGCGAGCTCGCCGACGCTCGATGGCCGTGCCGACGTCTACTCGCTCGGCTGCATCCTGTTCGAGCTCCTCGCGCTGCAACCGCTGCATCCGCGCGGTCATGCCGCGATCGCCTCGGCGCTCTCGACGATCGATTCGCGCCCATCCGTGCGCGCACCGAACCTCGACATTCCGCCCGAGCTCGACGCGATCTGCGTGCGTGCGACTGCGGTGGATCCCGAGCGCCGCTATCACACGGCGCGCGAGCTCGGCGAAGCGGTCGCGGGCTTCCTCGACGGCACGCGCGACAACACGCTGCGCGGCACGCTCGCGCGCACCGAGCTCGACACCGCGATTCGCGAGCTCGCGAGCGGCTCGTCGCAAGGTCGCCGCCACGCGATGCGCGGCGCCGCGCGCGCCCTCGCGCTCGATCCGACGTATCGCCACGCTGCGGACCTCGTCGGTCACCTCATGCTCGAGCCGCCGAAGGAAATGCCGGCGGAGGTCCAAGCCGAGCTCGAGCAACACGACGTCGAGCAGGTCCAGAAGAGCGCGCGGTTCGGATCGATCGCCGCGGCCGCGTATCCGATCTTCTGGATCATTCTCTACCTCGATGGCTTTCGCGACCTCTGGTACCTGATCACCGCACCGCTGCTGTCGTTGCTGATCATCTTCACCAACCAGATCCTGATCCCGCGCTGGATCTATTGGCACTACCTCGCGATCGCCGGCAACCTCGCCGTGTTCGCGCTGTTCGCGTTTGCCGTGAGCCCCGTCGTCTTCGGGCCGGGCCCGCCGATCGTGATGATCACGCTGCTCGCATCGCAACGGCGCCTGATGCCACTGTGGCTCGCGGCGTTGTTCGTCGCGCTCGTGACGATCAGTCCGTGGCTACTCGAGCTCGCGGGCGTGATCGGTCCCGTGATCTCCGTCCAAGGTAGCGACCTCGTGCTGCACACGATGTCGCACAAGCTCGATCTGACCGTGACGCTGTTCGGTCTGATCTTCTACACGCTCGCGCTCGCGCAGCTCGCAGCGCTGCTCGCACGCATGCACGACGACGATCGCCTCCGCGCGCGCCGCACGATGCAGCTCCAGACGTGGCAGCTACGCCAGCTCGTTCCGCGGGCGGAGACGATCCCACCGCGCTAGCCACGCATCCGTCGTCTGCGCGATGCCGACGAAGCCGGCGAGCAGCGCTTTCTTCCATGCGGCCTGCGGGCCCGTCGGGAAGAACAGCTCTTGAAACCGATCCTGTCCCGCGCGCGACATGCGGAACAATCCCTTGATCGCTTTCGCCTCCGTGCCGCGCTCGGGTCGCGAGCGCTTCATGCGCTTCAAGATCTCGTTGTGATACTTGAAGCCCTGCAGGTTCATCTCCGCCGGATCGACGCCGAGCTCGACGAACGCGGGATTGATCGTCATCCCTCCCGCGATCATCTCGAACTGCATCTTCGTCTGGAACCACCACAGCGCGAGCGCTTCGCGATCCGACAAGCCTTCGAGCACGTCGGGCAACGTGAGCACGCCGAGGCCGACGTGGCGCGCTTCGTCGCGCTCGAAGTAGTACAGCAGCTCGCTGAGCACCGGCTCGAGCTTCGCCTCCGCGATCTGCCGGAACATCACGACCGCCGTGCTCTCGACGAGCAACTGCATGCCGACGACCTTGTAGAGCAAGTTCTCGGTCTCCAGCAGCTCGACGAGCAACCGCCGGCTCCACCCGCCGAGCTTCTTCACCGGAATCCCCGCGCGCCACAGATAGTCGCGCAGCACGTAGAAGTGGCGCGCTTCATCGAACACCTGGCTCGACGCGGCCATCTTCGCCGGCGTGTCCTCGAGCTTCACCGCGAGGTCCGCGCTGATCGACCACGCGGCGAGCTCGCCCCAGAGCAACACGCTCGCGACGCTCGCGAACGCTTCCTTCTTCTCCTCGGGAAAATGAATGCCGCCGTGCTTCGCGCACAGCTCGTCGAGCGTGGTGCGGCCGTCCCACGCTTGCTCGTGACCCTTGTGATAGATGCGCGCGACGGTATCGGTGCGCGCTTGCGCCATGCCGATGATCGAGTGATCGCCGAGCTCGTACGGAGGGAACTGCGTGCGCGGTTTCTGTGGACGCAGCCAACGTTCGGTGAGTGTCGACATCCGTTCCTCCTTCAATCGGGTTTGACTCGATCGGACAGCGTTCCGATCGCGTGGAGTGTCGTGGCTTCGCGTGCAAGTCGATCGAGATCGACGGGCTCCTCGCTGCGCAGTGCGGCGAGTGCCAACTTCTCGGTGCCGCCGACGATCATGATCGCGACGGCCTTCGGATCCATCTCGCGCAGATATCCCGCTTTCATCGCGGTGCGAATGTCGCGCTCGACGATCGCCACGAGCGCGTCATCGATCTCGCCGAGGATCTTCTCGACATCGACGTCGAGCCCGACCGCTTCGCGCAACAGGATCCGCAGCGTGTTCTCGTCATCGAACACGGCGACGAGGAGCTCCTTCAGCGCGTGCGCTTCGAACGCGATCGCCTGCGAGCGCGTCACTTGCTCGGGCGGCGGAAACTTCACGGCGCGCGACGACTGGCGCTCCATCAGCGCCTTCACGCGATCGAGCGTCTCTCTCAAGATCGCTTCGAGCACGCTGCGCTTGTTCGCGAAGTACTGGTACAGCGTCCCGCGCCCAATCCCCGCCGCTTCGCAGATGTGGCTGACGTTCGCCGCGTGAAATCCGCGCTCCGCGAACACACGCTTCGCGCAGTCCAAGATCTGCCTCGCCCTCGCTTCAGACCGCATGTAACTCATTACGATTACTCGGAACTGACGTGTCAGTTCTAGCCCGGCGCCAGTCCTTCGTCAACTGTGATGTCGAGCCTTCGCCACGTGCTCGAGCCCTTTCGGCGCGTTAGCGAACGGCCCGGTCTTTGGATGAACCACCTCCAATGCGCGCCGCCGTCATCGTCGCCCTCCTCGCCACTGCCTGCACAACCCACAAGCCGATCGAATACGCCCGTGAGCTCTCGAACGGCGATGAGGTCGTTGCCGAGAACCACGTCGGTCAGACGCAGGAAGCGCGGGTCGTCAAATCGCCCACGAGTCTCGAGCTCCACTCGCAGATTGGCGTATTGCCGGCGCAGCAGGTCGCGCGGATCACGGAGACGTCGCACGGCAAGGGCGCGCTTCAAGGCGCCGGGCTCGGCTTCTTGATCGGCGCAGGCATCGGCGCTGTCGTCGGCTACTCCGACGGCGACGATCACTGCGACGACGACGGCGGTTGGTGCATCTTCACGTTCACCGCGAAAGAGAAAGCCGTGCTCGGCGGTGTCGTGCTCGGCGGTACCGGCGCGATCGTCGGTCTCATCGTCGGCGCGATGGTCGGTAGCAAAACGATCTACGAAGACGGAACGACAACGGTCACACCGATCGGCCCGCAGGGGTCGACCGCGGGCATCACCGTCCAGTTCTAGTCGGCAAACAGCGGCAGTTCCGACTTCTGTGCGAGCTCGTACGTCTCAGCGCGGATGAAAAGCCTGTTCTTCGTGATCGCGCTCGCGAGCGTCGCATACGCAGACCGCTTCCCAGACTCGGGTCCGTGCGAGGACGCGGAGAGCTGCGAAGCCGCCTGCAAGCTGAACAAGAAGGGCACGTGCTACTGGGGCGGCGTGCTCGTCTTGCAGCGCGCCGTCGACGATTCGAGCAAGCCGCGCGCGCTCGTCCTGTTCGAGAAGGCGTGCACGAAGGGAAACGTCGACGCGTGCTTTCAGGTCGCGCAGCTCGTCTGGGACGGCGAAGGTGACGACCCGAAGGCCGTCGCCGCGTTCCAGCGCGCGTGCAACAAGAGCCATGCGCGCGCATGTTGGACGCTCGGTCTCATCCTGGCGAACGACGAAAAGAATCTAAAGCGCGCAGGCGCCGCGAAGGCGAAGGGCGTGCGCCTCATGCAAGACCACTGCGTGCGCGGACGAATGTCGCAAGCATGCCTCTGGGCCGCGCGCGTCTATGAAGCAGGCGACATCGGCGTGAAGAAGGATCTGCGGAAGGGCGACCTCCTCCGCGATCGAGCCTGCATGATCGATACGGGCGCGCGTTGTCCGAACGATGCGCCACGCCACATCACGAGCGACTAGAATGCACGTGTGAAGCGCCTCGGCGACGTCGCGAAACAGCTCACTGCATCTGACCTCAACGAGCTGTTCGGCGACGCGTGGTGGCTCGATGTCTTGAAGCAACAAGACCCCGGCGTCCCGATCCACTTCGTCGACAACAGCCTCGCGATCGACGGCAACCTCACCGCCGGTGCCGGTCCGTGGAACCTCATCGTCCAAGGCGACCTGCACGCGACGGGCAACCTCGACTTCGCGACCGGCGACTACAAGGTCTCGCTGCTCGTCGTGCTCGGCAACGTGCGCGCGAAGAGCTTCTTCTTCACGAACGGCGCGAACTGCATCGTCGCGCATGACCTCGTCGTCAGCGACGTCGTGCTCGGCCGTTATGGCGACGAGTCGGCGCGCCTCGTCGTCTCGGGCCTGTTGCGCGCCCGCGCCGTGCTCCTCGATCACGTCACGCCGGTCGACGCCGAAACCCTCGACGCGATCGTCTGCACCGTCGAAGGTTGGGGCCTCCCGATCGACATCAACTACTACGCCGACAACCGCCACATCTTCGATGCGCGCCTCCTCGATCACCGCGACGGCACGCTCGAGCTGCGCGAAGCGTGGAGAGCCGTCGACAACGGCACACCGATCTTCCTTCCCGACGTCGAAGCGCAGCTGCGCGCGAAGATCGGAACGCAGCCGCGCAAGCTCAGGAAGTCGTGAGCGACGAGCTCCTCGCCGCATGCATTGCCGCGCCCGACGACGACGCCCCGCGCCTCGTGTGGGCCGACGCCGTCGGTGGCGAGCGCGGCGAATTCGTCGTGATCCAATGCGAGCTCGCGCGAGGCGATCGATCGCCGGCCGAAACCGCGACCCTCCGCGCCCGGCAGCGCGAGCTCCTCGAAACGCGCGGCGCCGAGTGGTCGCAGCTCGCCGGCATCTCGCGGATGGTGACGTTCCGGCGTGGCTTCGTCGAAGCCGCGCTTCTCAACCTGCGCGAAGTCGAGGCCGACGATCTCGCCGCGCGCGCTCCGCTCGTACGCTCGATCCAAGCGCTCGGCTTTCTCGCTCGCGACGAGCCAGAAGACATCGCGATCGCCGCGCTCGAGAAGCTGCTCACTTCGGCGCCGATACAACACTGGCACGGGCTCGATCTCGACTTCCGCGGTTGGGACTTCGACATCTTTCGGCTCGCGAACAAGCTCGGCTCGCTCGGCCACCTCCGTTCGTTGGGCACGCGCCCGAGCAGCGCGCTCGCCGAAGCACAGTTCCAACACATCGAACGTCTTCGACTCACGGGCCAGGATGCCGGCGAGCACGGAGCCATCCCCGCAATTCTCCAAAACGCCAAGACGCTCCGCGCGCTCGAGTGTCGCTCGTTCGCGCCACCTCCCGACCGCTTGCCGCCCACCCTGCGCGAGCTCACGTTCGCGATGTTCGGATCCAACTGCGATGCCTACCTCGCGGAGCTCGCGGCCGCGTGCCCGAACATCGAGCGCCTCGCGATCTTCGCCGAGTCCATCGGGGACCTCACCCTGCTACACGCATTCCCTCACCTGCGCTCGCTCAAGCTCCATCTCCGCCTGCGCGGCGCGCAACAAGAGCAGCTCGTCGAGAAGTTGGTGGCCGTTCCGATGCCCGCATTGCGAGAGCTCCAACTCCCTCGCAACATCACGCCGGTCGCAGCTCGCATCCTCCTCACGGCCCTCGGGCCGCAACTCGAGCACGTCGATTGTCTACACACGCGGCAGCTGACGAATGTCCCCGCCTCGCTCCGCGACCTCGTCGCCGGTGACGTCTGCGACGCGCGCATCGTCTATCCAAACAGCGTCGTCGCGCCCGAGCACCTGACTCTTCTGCTCGTCGACGATCACGCCCCGACATCGTGGTTCGGCGACGAATGCATTCTCATTCGCGCCTGACCCTTCTCACTTCTTGCAACATGGCGGATTCGGCGTCGGCGGCGGCTGCGCAAACCCATCGTCATCACCAGCGACCTCGCGATCGAGCTCGTACGTGTGCGCGACCTTCATCGCGATCTTCCGCCCGCTCGCGAACTGCACCGCACGACGCACCGCCGCCGTCGCACAGCGCTGAAACCTCGTCCCGCCCGCCGGCGACACGCGCACGCTGGTCGGAAACGGCCCCACCGTCACGAGCACGTCGACCTCGCTATCGCTCACTCCAAAGCGATCCGCGCACGCTTGCACGCTCGCCTCCGCACCCGCGACCGCCATCATCAGCTGCCGGCGAAACGCCGCGATCGGATCATTCGGCACCGGCCTTCCCCCACCTGGCCTCGACACCCCGCGCGGATTGATCGGATCCGGCGCGACCGCTCGCGCATTCGCAACCCCGCCGATCAGAAGAAGCACCACCAACGCGCGCAATGAAGCCATTCCCTCTCCAACGCACGGTCCACCACCCACGGTTTGTTGCGAAATCCTCTGCTTGACCCTTCCCCTTTCGATGCCCATAGTTGCCCCTGTTCTTTGACAAGGGGGCGTACCGGCTTCGACGAGGATGTCGATGTTCGGACTGCGCGTCGTGGCGCCCATGGCCACGTAAAAATGGGCAATCCTGCAACTGCGAACGATAACGCTGTTGCTCTCGCCGCCTAATTATTAGGTAGCGACGATGCTCGCGGCTTCCGTCTGTAGCCGCGAAGCATCGACACAATCAGGCTGGACCTCCAGAACCGCTGGCGCATGGAGGTCGAGACTTAGTCAGCTCGTTGGGCTCGCAGGCCGGCCGCTGCCGGCGAGCCCGAGACCTCAAACAGCGTGCCTACGCGCGTAGACGTTCGTTCGGAAGCATTTTCGGACGCGGGTTCGACTCCCGCCGCCTCCACCATTTTTCAAACAGGCTCGCCGTTTTGCGCCGTTTGGCCGGTCGGCGAAACCGTCGACGCGAACTGCGTGCAAATCGTGTTTTAGGCGAGCATGTGCCAGCCACAGTGGCATGGACGTATGATGGTCGAGTGCATGTTCGTGTGACCGTCGTGCTCTGCGCTTTGGGTGCATGCGGGTTCTCGCGCGAAGTTCAAAAGACGCGGATCCGAATGATGACGTGCCCGTCCTGATCGACGCGGCCAACAACAGCGATGCCACGATGATGATCGACGGACCTCCGCCTCCATGCGGAGCGTCGGCACCACGGATCTCGGCGACGTTTAGTGCTGCGCCTGCGTGTCCGCTCGGCATCAGCGGCGGTAACGCGACGCTCGGGCTCTCGCAAGGGACGCTGCAGATCTCGACCAATACGAACGGCGAGAACGCGTACTGCAACGAACCGAACCTCCAGAATTGGAGCGGCAACGGCGCGACGATCGAGGTACCGGCCGTCATGACCGGCAACAACGCGTGGACGTCGTTCCAGGTACTCGGCCCGAACTTCGCCATGACGCACAAGAACAACTTCTTGGTGTTCAGCGACAACACCGGCGCGAACGCGTACGCGATGGTCACGTACAACGCGACGAACATGCGCTGGTGGCGGCTGCGCCCAGATGGCAGCAACACCAACGTGATCGCCGAGTACTCGGCCGATCGCCTCGCGTGGACGATGCTGGGAAGTCATGCAGGTTCCGGGATGATTCGTGTCCAGATGATCGCCGGCACGGATGGCACTGCGGCGCCCATGGGCTCATCGCGCTACGACAACTTGGTCGTTTGCCCGTAGTCGGCGGGCTCATACGTTGTCACGCCGATGGCTGCCATCGCGCCTACGGGTGTGCGGGGTTGCTACGGACGTATTTCTTATCCACGCAAGGTCCGTCAGTTACTCGTAGGAGGTGCGGCGGGCGTTCGATTCGCGAAGAGTCTCGAGCGTGCGCTCGCTGGTGTCGATCAATTCGATGAGCGCGATCGAAAGCACGTGATCGCCGACGAGCTGTTCGCTCTAGCCACGACGTACTTCGGTCTCTTGCTGTCACGACAGGCAGGTTCGAAGTCGTGCGTATCCTCGATATTCAGACGAGCTTGGCACGCATCGCGCACTGTTTATGGGTTGCCCTGCTTGTCTCACGTCGCCAACCGGGCGGTGCGGAGGAGGAGGAGGAAGAGGAGGCGACTATGTTGCGCGCGTTTCTGACGACACACGGCGAAGATCGGACTACCGCTGAGAAGCATGGAAATGACGTCTTCCGCAAGGGATTCACCGTCGCTCTGGTGGCGGAGAAGATGGCCCACGCTGAATCCGACGTGTCCTCGTGATCGCGGGCGTGGACATGCCCGCGACATCATCGAAGGACACGGGCGCCAATCGTGTGCTGTTGGTCGAGGATGACCTCGACACGAGAGAGATCCTCGCCGATTCGCTTCGCGGCGCAGGTTACGCGGTGGAAGAGGCCAGCGACGGCCGCGATGCACTGGCTGCGATCATGCGCGCGTGTCCATCGCTGCTCATTACAGACTGCAACATGCCGAACATGACCGGGAACGAATTGGTCGAACAGCTCGCACTTGATGAGCGGCTGCGTTCGCTCCCCGCGATCGTCATCTCTGCACGGACGCAGCCGCCGATGCCAGCCAACGTGATCGCGTTCTTGGCGAAGCCGTTCAAGCTGGACCAGCTCCAGGCCGCGGTTCGCGATTGTCTGGGCACGAGGAAGTTGTCGCAGTTCATCACGGAATCGTCCGAACGAATCATCGCCGAGTGGGAGGTCTTCGCGCGCACCTGCCTACCTGCTGCGAACGTGATGGATCTGGGCCAGCGACGCGATCACGTTGCAGGCATGCTGCGGGCGATCTCGAAGGATCTCGAGACGCCGCAAACCAAACGCGAGCAACGTGAGAAGGCGATCGGAAACGATGACGCACACGTGGACGGCCACACTGCGTCGAATGCACATGGCACTGACCGGGCCGCGAGTGGCTACACGGTGGGCCAGATGGTGTCCGAGTTTCGAGCGTTGCGTGCGAGCATCTTGCGCCTGTGGGCCGAAGCCCAGAACGACTTAGATCGCGCGGGTCTCGAGGAAGTCACACGTTTCAACGAGGCCGTCGATCAGTTGCTCGCGGAGTCGATCGCAAAGTACGCGCAGAACGTCGACCGAGTGAAGGATCTGTTTCTCGGCGTCCTCGGGCACGACCTCCGTAATCCGCTGGGCGCGATCATGATGTCGGCCACGGTGATGATGGCCAAAGAGGGACCGGAGTGGGAGCACTCGAAGGCAGCAGCTCGAATGGTCGAGATCGGGACGCGCATGGAGGGACTGATCGGTGATCTGCTGGACTTCACGCGCGCGCGCCTGGGCGCCGGGATTCCGATCGCGCGTACGTACGTGGACCTCGAAGCTGAATGCCGAAACACCGTGGACGAGATCGCGGCGTTTCATCCGGCCCGCAACGTGAGCTTCCAAGCAACGGGAGAACTACGTGGCTTGTGGGACGGCGCGCGCGTCGCGCAGGCCTTGTCCAACCTGCTCGGCAACGCGGTCCAGCATGGCACGCCGCGCGGTCCGATCGCCGTCACGTTGCGCGGCGAAGCGGAGGTAGTCGTGCTGAGCGTTCACAACGAAGGACGCCCGATCCCGAAGATCCACCAGCAAGACATGTTCAACCCGTTCCGGCAGCTGGATCCAGGACACGGGAAGACGAACGTGGGCTTGGGGCTGTACATCGTCCAAGCGATCGCCATCGCCCATCGCGGCACGGTCGATGTCGAGTCATCGGAAGACGGGACGACATTCACGATCCGGCTGCCGCGCGTGGCGAAACCGGACGCGTAACGCTACCTGGTAGCAGTGATCGGGTCATCAGCGCTTGTGCTTGCCACGCTTCGTGCCGTTCACGCCGTAGCCTTTGAGCTTGCGATACAGCGTGGCAGATCCGATCTGCAGCTGCTCGGCGGTGCGCGATTGGTTGCCTTCGTTGAGAGCGAGGGTCGCGAGGATGTAGTCCTTCTCGATGGCCTCGAGTGGCCGCACCGCGGCCGACGTCGGCAACGTCGACGGAATCGCACAGCGGATTTCCTCCGGAAGGTCTTCGAGGTCGACGCGCGCTGCACGCGCGAGGGCGGCTGAGCGCTCCATCGCGTTCTCCAGCTCGCGAACGTTGCCCGGCCACTCGTAGCGCACGAGTTGGTCGGCGGCAGCCGGCGCGAGGCCGGTGATCTTGCGCTTCATTCGTAGTGCCGCTTCTGCGAGGAGCACGCGGGCAAGCGGCAGAATATCGTCCCTGCGATCGCGCAGCGCCGGAACGCGCAGCTCGACGACTTTCAGCCGGTAGTAAAGGTCCTGGCGAAAATTTCCTCCGGAGACACCGAGCGCGAGATCGCGGTTCGTCGCAGCAACGATCCGTACGTCGACGCTCCTGTTCTTGTTCTCGCCAACGCGTCGGATCTCGCGCTCCTGAAGCGCGCGCAGCAATTTGATCTGCATACCGGGCGACACCTCACCGACCTCGTCGAGCAGCAGCGTGCCTCCGTGCGCCGCTTCGAAGAGGCCCGGGCGATGGTTCGTCGCGCCGGTGAAGGCGCCGCGTGCGTGACCGAAGAGCTCGCTTTCGAGAAGCGTCTCGGTGATCGCGCCGCAGTTGATCGCGATGAACGGCCCGGCCGCTCGCGTCGATTCGTCGTGGACGAGCCGCGCGATGCGCTCTTTGCCGGCTCCACTCTCACCCGTGATGAGGACCGTGGAATCGACCTGGGCCACGCGCCGCGCGAGCTCCACCACCTTCCGCATGGCAGGACTCTTCGCGACGATCCCGAACGGCTCGTCGACATCGGGTGCAACGCGAACCAATGCGCGACGGCGCTCGCGAAGCTTGCGCTCTGCCGCCTTGAGCGTATCGGTGACGCGGTGGAGCGAAACATCCAAACACTCGACCAAGCGTTGCGGCTCGTAGAACCGAAGCTCGTCGGCCCGCTCCTCGCCCCATTCTTCGCGCGTGCGCCCGAGCAGCCGGCACGCTGCATCACCCTTGGCGACGCAGCGATCTTCGAGCACGTAGATCTCCTTGCCGCCGCTGCGGCTGATGTAGCCGCTCGTCAGCCCCGAGATCGTCCAGCACACGGCGTCGTCCATCCGACCGAAGTGCAAGAGGTGCTGCTCCGCTTCATACGAGCCGACGATCATCACGCCGTCTCTCGATAGGACGTTGCCGCCGGACTCGACGCGGAACAATCCTTCGAGCGCATGGATGCGCGTACCCGCGTCGCGCCAATCCGCTTCGGTCTCCCATTTGAACTCGGCGTGCATCGCGTCCGCCATCCGCCAGCCGTGCGCGAAGCCGAATTGCGTGAGCACGGCGCGCGCCGCGATCAGGCCGAAGTTCTCGACGAGATACTTGCGCAGGAGCCCCATCGCGACCGCGTCGAGCAGCAGGGCACGCTGACCGGCGAAGTGGATCACTCCAGCTTCGGGATCGAGTTGCAGCAGCTCCTTATGATCGAGATCGATGGCGCGCATCACTCGCTCGAAACGGACTATACGCGACATCAATTTGATGGCTATCGAGTGAGCGCCTTCGCTCCATCGAACGCAACGCCCTGCTGATGCTCGTCTTTGTACTGTGGCTCAGAAGCTGCTCTAGGCGGGTGCATGAGAAAGAACTCGCTCTACATAAACTCTGGGGCCGCGCTCGCGACGCTGCTCCTCGTCGCACCAATCGCTCACGCCGAGGAAGCCGTCGTCCAAGAAGAAGCGCCCCACCTCGCCGGCGGGCTGCAGCTGTCACTCAAGCTCGAACCCGGGCTCGCGTTGGCACTCACGGATCCGCAGTCGCGCGATACCGAGCTCGGTATGGGGCATACGCTGAAAGTCCTCATCGGACTCAATCGCTATCTCTCCGTCGGGCCGAGCCTCGCGTTCACGAGGCTGCCCGCGACCGAACCGATGACGGATTCGGGGACGTCGTGGACCTTCGGTGCCGGTGGTCGCTTGATGCGCCCGCACGATGCATCCGGCTATTACGGAATCGCGCCGTGGATCGACGCGGACCTCATGTACGTCCGCACGGGCGATCTCGATCGCCCCGGCTTCGCCGCCGGCGCCGGCGCCAGCATGCCGCTCGACGACATGCGCAAGTTCTGGATCGGTCCGTTCGTTCGCTACTCGCAGATCATTCAGGGCGAGCGCGCGGGCTACGACAATCGCGACGCGAAGATGCTGACGTTCGGCATCGGCCTCGAGATCACGTCGGGCCTCGAACGCAAGCGTCACTTCGTGGCCGAGGTGGTGACTCCGCCTGCCGACCCGATCGCGCCGCCTCCGCCTTCGGACCGCGATGGTGACACCGTGATCGATACCTCCGACAACTGTCCCGACGTCGCCGGACTCGTCGAGAACGGCGGCTGCCCGCCCTACGAGAAGGTCATCGTCAAGCGCGAGAAGCTCGAGGTGAAAGAGAAGATCGCGTTCCTCTGGGACTCGGCGAAGATCGAAGAGTCGTCGTACTCGGCACTCAACGAGGTCGTACGCGCGCTTCAGGACAATCGCGGCTTCAAGGTCCAGATCGACGGTCACGCGTCCTCGGACGGCAACGACGCTCACAACCAAACGCTCTCCAGGCAACGCGCCGACGCGGTGCTCGACTTTCTCGTCTCACACGGTGTCGCGAAGGAACGCTTGATCGCCAAGGGCTTCAGCTCGTCGGTTCCGACCGGAACCAACACCACCGCAGCGGGTCGCGAATCGAACCGCCGCGTCGAGTTCATCGTCGAATTCATCATCGTTAACGAAGGAAACACGCCGTGAAATCCATCCATCTTTGCATCCTCTTTCTCGCGCTCACCGCTTGTGGCGATCAGCTCGTCGAGTTTCCCCTCGACCATCCGGGGTCCGGACCGGACGCCAGCAACACCGACGGTAACGAGGGCAGCTTGCCCACGGTCACGTCCACCACTCCGCTCGATGCGGCCGCGAACCAATCGGTCAACCGCCGCGTCACCGCGACGTTCAGCCGGGCGATGAATCCGGCGACGCTGACCGCATCGACGTTCACCGTGAAGCAAGGCGCGACGCCGATCACCGGCGCCGTGAGCTACGCCGGGACCACCGTGACCTTCGTACCAGCAGCGCCGCTCTCGCTGTCGCTGCAATACACCGCCACGATCACGACGGGCGCTGCCGACCCACAAGGCGCGGCACTCGCGAGTGACTACGTCTGGAGCTTCACGACCGGCGCGTGCAGCCATGCACGGGTCGTGCTGCTCTCTGCGGGATCGTTCGGCGTGCTCGCCGGTTCCACGGTCACGAACACCGGCGGCACATCGATCACCGGAGACCTCGGCGTGAGCCCGGGCACCGCGGTCACCGGCTTTCCGCCGGGCAACGTGACCGGGTCGATGCAGATGGGCAACCCGACGTCGGCGCAAGCCACCGCGGATCTGACCACCGCCTATAACGACGCGGCCAGTCGGACGCTGTGCCCCGTCTCGGTCGCCGGAAACCTCGGAGGCATGACGCTCGCACCGGGTCTCTACAAATCGACATCGTCACTCGCCGTCTCCTCCGGTGATCTGACGCTCGACGCGCAGGGCGACCAGGACGCGGTGTTCATCTTCCAGATGGCATCGACGTTAACGACGACAGTGGGACGGCAAGTGATTCTCGCCGGCGGGGCGAAGTCGACCAACGTGTTCTGGCAGGTCGGCAGCTCGGCCACGCTCGGAACATCGTCCGCGTTCCAGGGGACGATCATGGCGGACCAAGCGATCACGATGGGAACCAACGCGACCCTCAACGGTCGAGCGCTCGCACGCATCGCTGGAGTCTCGCTCGACACCAATCCGATCGTCGTCCCCACGCCGTAGGCGAACGGATCAGTGATGATCACTCTTCGCCTCGCGCACGAACGCCAGGATCACCAAGACCGATGGAGCCTCGACGAGCACCGCGTGGCGCCCGGTGTCCGGGTCGTACGCCACACGCGACACCGATCCGAGATCATCACGTACGTTCGCGAAGGAGCGCTCGGCTACAAGGACGCCGCCGGGCGATCGGGTGTCATTCAGACCGGCGAGTTTCAGCACCGGACGGCGAATCGCGGCGCGAGCTACAGCGAGACGAATACATCGCGGACGGTCGTCGTGCGGTCGCTCGAGCTCTCGCTACGATCGTCGATGGAACGGTTCCCCACGTCGGAGCAAAAACGGTTCAGTGTCGCGGATCGCCGTGCCGGGTTGTGCGCGATCGCCTCGCTCGACGGGCGCCGAGGATCGCATCGCATCCACGAGGATGCGGTGATGTTCTCGGCGCTCCTCGATCGTGGCCAGCACATCGTGCACGAGGTGACATCAGGGCGAAGCGCGTGGCTCCATGTCGTCGCGGGCGAGGTGGCGATCGGCGACTTCGTCTTGACCGCCGGTGAGGGCGCAGCCGTGTTCGACCAACCCGCGGTGTCGCTGACCGCACGCGACGCCTCGGAGATCGTGTTGCTCGACCTCGGCGCGTTGCTGGCGCGGACGGCTCCGTGATGACTCCATCGAATTGATGGACTCGACCGTCAAAGTGACGCCCGTTGATCGCCAAGTGGCTTCACTCATTCAAACGCCGTCGCGGCCCCCAAACTGCACAGTGAACCCTCCATGAGAACCTCGATGACGCTCCTGTCCCTCGCCTTCGCATTCGCTTGCGGTGATTCCTCGACCGATGACCCGACTGCCCCCGACGGCGCCGTCATGAACAACCCACCAAACCCGGTCGGGTTGGGCCCGGCCGCGGTCGAGCTTGGTTCGTCGAGCGACGCGGCAGCAGCCGGCAGCTACGTCATCCTCGCGAAGACCGGAATCACCAACGTGACCGGCTCAGCGATCACCGGCGGCAACCTCGGCGTCAGCCCTGCCGCCGCGAGCTTCATCACGGGGTTCTCGTTGATCGCTGACTCGACGAACGTGTTCTCCACATCGAGCGCGGTCACGCCGCCCGGCAAGATCTTTGCGAGCAACTACGCAGCACCAACGCCGTCGAACCTGACGACAAGCGTGCTCGCGATGCAGGCCGCTTATAGCGATGCTGCGAGCAGGACGAATCCCGACGCACTCAACCTTCGAAGCGGAAACCTTGGCGGACAGACGCTCGCTCCGGGTCTGTACAAGTGGGGCACCAGCGTGACGATTCCGGATAACGTCACCCTTGCCGGCGGTGCCAACGACGTGTGGATCCTCCAAGTCTCGAACGACCTCGATGTCAGCGCCGCGAAGCAAGTTGTCCTGACTGGCGGTGCCCGGGCGAACAACGTGTTCTGGCAAGTCGCCGGTCGCGTCACGATTCATGCGAACGCGCACTTCGAGGGAATCATCCTCTGCCAAACCGGAATTACCCTACAGACGAACGCGTCGCTCACCGGACGAGCGCTCGCACAGACCCTTGTCGCGATCGACAACAACGCGATCACCGCGCCGTAATCGCTTCTTGGCTGCGACGAGCCGCTAGTACGTCATCACGTCGAGGGTTGCCGTCGCGCCCGTGATCGTCACCGTGTAGAAGTTGTCGTAGTCGGTGTCATCGATCGGAGCCACGGTCGTGCCGGCGAGCGCAGACACCGTCGCCGGCACCGTGTTGGAGTGACCGACGACGAGCACGACATGCTCGAGCTGCGTGTTGCGGATCTCGTCGGCGAGCATCGTTCCGTACGTGCTCGCGTTCGCCGTAGTGACGGTGCGCTGCAAGATCGCGATGCCGGCCGCGGTCGCCGTCGGCATCGCCGTGTCGCGCGTGCGGATGAACTGGCTCGTGAGAATCGCCGTGACGTGCTTGTCGGCCAGCAGTCCGGCGAGGCGATCCGCACGCATCTGGCCGGCGGCGGAGAGTGGTGGATCGTTCGAGGTCGAAACGATCGTCTCGGCGTGCCGCACCACGTAGATCACCGTGCTCGGTGGTGGTGCATCGCGCGCAGGCGTGTCGTCGCTGCCGCAGGCGCACATGCACGCGAGGACGAGCGCGAGTCGCCGCACCTAGCTCTCCATCTCCACGCTGCTCACCGTTCCTTGGCGATCCGTCGCCACGATAACACGTACTGCGCGGCCTTCTTCCCGGCGGCCTTCTTCCCGGCGGCCTTCTTCCCGGCGGCCTTCTTGCGCTTCGTCATCGGTGAAAGCTATCGCAAGCTGGCGTCTAAAGATCGAGCGCCTCGATCTGTATGCGTCGCTTCGCAGGCAACACATAGTCGCTTCCGAGGCAACACAGTCGCTCGTCGCATCAGGCACTTCGCTACGGCATCGTGGTTGCTCTCTCTCGTCACCTCACCAACGAGGGAACACAGATGATTCGTCGAGTCCTTGCCGTCGCGCTCACGCTCGGTGCTGCCACTGCCGCGTGCGTGGTGACCGAAGATAATCAGGGGGAACAGATCCAGGCGGTCGGCGAGCCTGTCGGGTTTCAGCCCGCGTCGCCGGGCTCGTCGACATCCTGCGGTTGCGCGAGCTCCAACGACAACCTTGCAAGCTGCGAGTCGTGCTGCGCGTTCGAGTATGGGTTCCTGTTCGAGACGTCCAGCCCGAGCGTCATCAGTCCCGGTGAATCCTGGCCGCCTTCATCCGCCGATGTATGCAAGGAAGGATGCGCTCGAACGTTTCCGAGCTCGGGCTCTGGCTCCGGTTCGGGATCTGGATCTGGTTCTGGTTCTGGCTCCGGTTCGAACTCTGGTTCTGGCTCTGGCTCCGGTTCGGGTTCGGGATCTGGCTCGGGTTCTGGCTCTGGCTCGGGTTCGGGTTCAAATTCAAATAACCCGCCTGCGTGCGAGCAAGGCAGTGGTTCATGAATGAGGAGCTCTGGTCGCAGCTAGAGATCGGACGTCGCTTCGCCGAAGCTTCCAAAGCGATGGATGAATCGCTGCGCGTCGGCGATCGGTAGGCGCTTCGGGAGCACTTCGGGCTTGCCGGCGATCACACGCTCCACCAGATCCTTCGTGTCTTTGAGACCGAGCGCGATGACTTCGCGCACGAGCTTGATCGCGTGCAGCTTGTGAGGCGCGCTGACGGCGTGGATCGTGATCGTCGCCCAGATGATCGGAGCGACGACGCGGCCACCGTAGTGGCCGACGATTTCGTACGTGGCTCCCGTGCCCGCGAGCTGATACGCGATCTTGTCGGCCACTTCGCGCGGGACCTTGCTGATGACGGTTTGAGGTTGCATCGTGCTCGCCCGGTCGATGATGTCTTTGGCGTCCTTGAGGCCGAGGCCCGTGATCGCGCGGACCTCTTTAATCGCGGCGATCTTGTTCGGGCCGGGCTCGCAGAGCCGGACGTCGAAGCGGCGCACGATCATTTCGAGCCAGGACTCGTCGATCGCCGGTGCGAGCTCGGCGAGGCGTCGCGGAATCTTTTGCAGCTGGAGCTCGAGGCGGAGGTATTCACCGCGCGGATCGCCGCGCTCTTCGAGCCAGTCGGCGTAGACGGTGCGCGCTCCCTCGTCCTCGGGATCGCGCGTGATCGCCTCGAGGAACTGCCGCTCGACGTCGTCCATCACTTCTTCGCGCGAACCCACTGCTCGCCACCCGAGCACGAGATGACGCCCTTGTAGGGCGCGCAGTGGCTCGGGTCGAACTTGCGCTCGTTCTCCGGCGTGCCGAGCTCGAACACCGTGAGCACCGACGTACCGTCGGGTTGCGTCACGAACGCGGCGAAGGCGAAGCGCTTGAGCCCGCGCGAGCCTTTGAATTGAAGGAAGAGCGTGCTGCCGGAGAGCTTGATGGTGCCGCTGTCTGATTCGCGGATCGTGGTGTTGCTCGCGCGGCCGGTGAACTTGTAGGTGAAGGCGCCGTTGGCGCTGATCGCGTAGCTCTCGCCGTAGAACACCGTATCGGTGCCGGCGTGACTCCCCGTGCTGCGGTCGACGTAGCTCGTGACCGCGCCGGCGCCGTACGACCAGGTTCCGACGAGGTCGGCGAGCGTGATCGACGTCTTGGAGGTGCCGACGATCTCGTCGCTGGTCGCAGGCGGCGTTGCGGGCTGAGTGGTCGTTGCGGGTGGCGCGGCGGATGGGAACTGCACGCTCGCGATGATCGCGTCGATCTGTTTTTGGTACGTCTTTTCGGCTGCGGCGTCGGGCGTGAAGATGATGAAGGTAGCGATCTGACCGCCGCCGTCGAGGACGGCGATGCGCTTGAAGACCTTGGTCCCCGACTGCACGGTGGAGAGCGCGGCCTCGGCGAGCGTGCGCTTGCCGATCTTGCGCTTCGAGAGCTTGAACGGCTCGTTCGCCGTGTCGCCGCCGACCGACTTCCACTCCGCGGCGAATTCGTCGTCGAGCGAACCCGACGCTGCGCGCGATTTGTAGATCGAGATGATGCAGTAGTACTTCGAGCCCGCGTGTTGGATCTGTACGTGGTCGGAGGCGTCGGCTCCGGTGGACTTCCAGCCCGTTGGCTGGACGTATGAGAGCCCACCGATATCGCGACGTTCATCCGCGTGAGCGGCGGTGGCGGCGACCAATGACAGCAACAACAGCAACAGCGTTCGCATTCGGCGATAGTGCCACGGAGCTATGGCTCGTTCGCGAGATCGCGGTGCGCACGTTCGGTACGGATGACGATCGGGTTGGCTTCGTCGCCCACGATCTTGAGCTCCGGCGAGGTCACGAGCGTGCCGGCGACGGAAACGATCGTGCCGATTTCGACGACGGTTTCCTCACATCGCGATGTCTTCGGGTTCGCATCGTCATGCCCGACATCGGCGAACAGCTTGCGGACGTCGGCAGACTTTGGCGCCGTTGCAGGTGGGAGGTCGAGGAGAGCGTGGCTTGCATCGACGAGCACTTTCGTCCCGTCCTCGTCGAGGATAAACGGTTTGATCTGGAGCTTCTCGACCATCTGTCCCCGCGGGCTGCGGCCGCGCCGCACGAGGGCGCGCTCGTGGAGCGCGACGCAGCGGATTTCGGCGAGCGGCGAGACGAAGCGTTCGTCGGCTTCTCGCGTGCGCACTTTGCCGGTGAGCTTCACGAGGGCGCCGTCCTTGGAGTCCGCGTCGAGCCACTTGGCTTGTGCGAAGCGTTTGCGGGCGGCCTCGCGCGAGCGACCGGGCATCCGCAACACGATGGCTTGGACGAGCGAATACAAGAGCGAGATCGCAACGCCGATGAGAAGGATGACGCGGATCTTGTTCATGTCGGCCTGATTTGCGCGCCGACGACGTATTTTTGCAACAGTCTCATCGACGCGATTCGAGCCAGGTCAGGCCGGCGCGAACGATCGCTTCGTGGCCTCCCTCGAAGAGCGTGAGCCGCACGTTGTCCGATTGCCGCCGCAGTAGCACGCGCTTGTCGCCGTAAAGCGGATCGGTTTCGGAGAAGCGGATGGCATCGGGAACGGTTGCTGCCGTCGTCAGCGTCTCGATGGTTTCGTCGGACAACTGGTCGGTTGCGCTCGCGAGTAGGTTGAACGCGCGCAGGCTGTGGCGAATCGGGACTGGGTTGTCGGCATCGCGTCCGTCGTGAATGCCTGCATTGATGTCGATGGGAACGCTGCGCGCGTTCGCGAGGTAAGTGGCCGGCGAGCGTTTGCGACACTCGGCTTCGGCCGGCGAGCCTGGTGCGGGAACGCCGCCGCACGAGCGCGCGATCTCGCCGGCGTACTTGAGCTTCATCGCGCTCGATTCGCGAAACCACGCGGCGAGGTCGATGATCGGGACCCACGCGGACACGCCGGCCCAGATCTCGGGTGCGCGACCCGCCATCAGCAAGGCAGCGTAGCCCCCGCCCGATTCGCCGATCAGGTAGATGCGGGTCGGATCGACCGCCGCGTTCGCACGCGCGTATTCGACGGCGCTCAGCACATCGGCGACGACGAGCTCCGATCCGGTCGCGCTCGGGTTGTTGTTCGGCCCGCGCATGTTGGGATGGATGAAGACCCAGTCTTTGTCGATGCACCACGCGAGGTACGGAATGGAATCTGGCTGGGTGTAGTCGAAGCTCCACGTGTGGAGCGCGACGAGGAGCGGGCGCGGCGTCTTCGTGCGCGATGCGTAGAACATCGCCGGCTGCTGCGAGTGATCGCCGGCGCTCGTGTATTCGATGCTGCGCGCCGCGCTGGGCCAACCCTTCACCGCGTCGTGGCGCGGTGCGTGGCACGCCGCGAGCCACAGCATCAACAGAAAGCGCGTCACGTCCCTCACGTTACCACCCGCTTTTGTGGCGACGCGACAACAGTGTGCGAACGCGACGACAGTGGCCGCGAGCAACCCCGCGAGCGGCTGCGCCGTCGGACCAGCATGTTCATCGGAGTGCAGTTGATCTCGGCGGCGTTGGGTTTCACATCTTCGGAGCGAGTCGTCGAACGACCGATGAATGCGGTCGCGCTTCGCGTCGACTCGGGCGCGACGATCGCGCGCGAAAACCTCGAGATGCGCGACGGAGGCGAGTTTGTCGTCGGAACGCTGACGTTGACGCTGACCGCGAAGGAGGTCATCGCCGCGAGCACGATGCTCGAGCTGCCGCGCGGATCGCGCGTGATTGCCATGACGCTCGATCATGGTGACGAGGTGTTCCGCGGGCGCTCGCTCGAGGTCGAAGAAGCGCGCCGGCGGTTCGTGGAGACCGTCGAGCCACCCCGCGAGATCGTGGTACCGCGGCCGCCGTTGCAGCGTGACCCGGCGTTGCTCGAGGTCGAGCACAGTGGGGCGTCGGAGCATCTGCGCCTCACGGTGTTCCCGGTCTCGTCGGCGGCGCCGGCGACCGTGAAGCTAATGTTCGCGACGCCGCGCTTCGATCGCATGGATGTGTTCGCCAACGGTCATCATCGCGACGCGCTCCTGCGTACGCACCTCGCGGCCGCGACGCCTGAAGACAGCGAGCTCGCGCTGGGGGAAAGTCCGCTCGTGTTCGGGCGCGCGCTCTATGCCGCGCCGCTCGCGGCGGCACCGAGCGAGGCCGAGCTCGCGAAGCGATTCGACGAGGTGCTACCAACGCTCGCGCGCTGTGCGGCGGTCGACGACTCGAGCACGACGCAGCATGTCTCGCTTCGCGTGGACGTCGATGTGCTCGGTCGCGTATCGCTGCGCTCGTCGGAAGGCGCGGGCGGTTACCTGCTCGACTGCGTGCACCAGGTTATCGACTACGTGCAGTTCGCCGACGACGCCGCGACCTCGCTCGCGGTCGCGTTCGATGTCGTGCCGAAGAGCGCACCGTCACCGGCTAGCCTTTGACGCGCGCGCTTTCGCGAGGAGGTCGAGCGCGTTCGCGACCTCCGCCTCGGCACCGAGCTGGCGGTAGCCGGTCACGGCGCGATCGGCATGTGGCGCTGCTGCGTCGGGTTGATCGCTGTCGATGAGGACGAGCGCGAGATCTAGATGAATCGTGGCGGCGCGTGGGCTGCCGGGGGCGTGACGCTCGACGATGTCGAGTGCGCGTTCGAACGTCGAGCGCGAATCGGCGAGGCGCCCGAGCTTCCACTGCGCGAGGCCGAGATTCGTGAGCAGCGATGCGACGAGCTCCGACTCGGGACCGCTGGCAGAGACGGCGACAGGAAGGGTCTTCTCGAGAAGCGCGTCTGCGTCCGCGTAGCGACCGAGCTCGTAGAGGGCGGCAGCTTCGCCGCCGATCATCGCGAGGACGTCGGGATGGGTCGAGCCGAGCTCGCCTTCGGTGATTTCGCGAGCGCGCGTGTGGAGCTGGAGGGCTTTGTCGTGGTTGCCGCTCGCTTGTTCGAGGAGCGCGACGTGTTGGAGTGACGCGGCATAGTTGGCGTCGCTCACGCCGTACGCGCGCTCGCGCATCGAGAGTGCGCGCTCGAGGTGATGGCGAGCAAGCTGGAGAGCGCCTTGGTCGAGGTACAGAACGCCGAGGTGATCTTCGAGAACCGCCTCGAGGCGTGCGCTGCCTCCGATGCGTTCGAGCACACCGCGTGCGACGCCGGCGAACCGCAACGCGTCGGCGGTGCGGCCGCGATCCTCGCCGACGATCCACGCGAGCGTGATCCACGCGTCGGCGGCGACCTCCGAAGCGCGACCGGATTCGGCGAGCTCGATCGCGCGAAACAGTTGGTCTTCGGCGCCCGCGGTATCGCCGGTGTCGCGCAACGCACGTGCACGCAGGTAGAGCGCGCTCGCGCCGAGCCAACGGTCGCCGGCGGCCACCGCGTCGGTGACGAGCTGGGCGGTGCCGGTCTTCATGTCATCGAAGTTGCCGAGCGAATAGGCGACGCGCAGCTCGGCGAGTCGAGCGCGAAGCGCGCGTGCGCGCGGGATGTCGCGCGGTGGGAGTGGATCGCGCAGCGCGGTGGCGTTCGCGCAGTCGTCGATCGCGGAGAGCTCGTGAATGCTCTGAATCGCGCGCGGGTTGCTACCGGCGACCAGCACGTTCGTCAGGTACTTCACTTCGTCAAGCCGGTGCTGCAGGCACTCGCTCCGAAGATCGAGCAGCTCGTGCGACTGGTCGCCCAAGACGGTCGCGTTGCACGACGCCCTGTGCATCGCGACCCACTGCGCCGTGTAGCCGTCGAGGAGGTGCACGGCAGCCGCGCCGGCGTTGCGCTCGACCGCGGCGCGGCGTGCACTGTCCCAGATTCCGTCGAGGCGATCGGCGAAGCCCTCGCACTGCGCATTCGGCGTGCGCAAGAACATGACGAGACCGGCGGTTGCGGCGACGAGCGCGACCGCGCCGCCGGCGATCGCGATGCGCTGCATCGGCCTCGGCGAGAGCGCCGCGATCAAGGTGTCCATCGTCGGGAATCGCGAGGCCGGATCCTCGGCGAGCCCACGCACGAGCGCGGCACGTACGCGCTTGGGAACGCGCGTGCCCCACGACGTGCGTGGTGGCGGGTTCGGCGCGTCTGGGGGGATCGTGTCGTAGAGGCTCTCGTAGAGCGCGACACAGAAGCTGTACTGGTCGCTCCGTCCGTCGACGTCGCGACCCGCGAGCTGTTCGGGCGCCATGTAGCCCGGCGTTCCGCCGGAAAGATCGTCGTTCTCGTCGCGCACGGCACGCGCGAGTCCGAAGTCGAGGACGTGCACGATGCCGTCCTTGTCGACGATCGCGTTGTCGGGCTTGAAGTCGCGGTGCACGATGCCGACCGCGTGCGCGGCGGCGAGCCCGCGCGCGGCGTCGCTGTAGAGATCGATCACCTTGGAGATGCACGGCTTGTCGTCGGTGGCGTGCCGCAGCGTCTTGCCGGCAACGAGCTCCATCGCGACAAAGACATCGTCGCGGTACGTGCCGACGTCGTGGACGGTGACGACGTTCGGGTGCGAGAGCTGCGCGAGCGCCTTCGCTTCTTTCAGCAATCGATCGCGCAGGCGCTGGCGGCGCTCCGCGTTCTTCTGATCCGCGCGGACGAGCTTGAGGGCGACATTGCGATCGAGATCGGGATCGTATGCGCGATAGACGACGCCCATGCCGCCGGCGCCGAGCCGGTCGAGGACGACGTAGCGATCGATGCGCGTGCCGAGCGCGAGCTCCTCGACGGAGGCAGGTGCCTCCGAATACGTGGGGACGAGCGTCTGGGTCACCTCGGCTCGTGCTGAGGATACACTCCGATCGTGGTGCGCACTGCCTCGCTTCATGGCTCGGCCGACGATCTGTCGGTCGTCAGTGGGACACCGGCCATCTATCGGCTCTTGGAATGCGAGCGCCCGCGCTCCGACAGCTCGCAGCATTTGTTGGAAGACAGCGTGGACATCGGGCGTACCGAAGCACGCGAGGTGCGCCGTGAAGGTGGGCGGCTCGTGCTCGGCGTCGAGGACAAGGCGATGTCTGCGGCACACGCACGCATCACGCGCGACGGCCGGCGCTTCATCATCGAGGATGTCGGCTCGCGCAACGGCGTGTTCGTGAACGGCGAAAAACAGCAGCGGGCCACGCTCGTCGACGGCGACGTGTTCGACACCGGCAGTACGCTCTGGTTGTTTCGCGCATCGGTGCCGGCGCGCGAGTCGGATCTCGACGCGAGCGAATTGCCCGAGCGCCTGCCCGGATTACGCACGTTCGTCCCCGCGCTCGCCGAGGCCTACGACGCGCTCGCGAAAGTCGCCGGCATCTCGATCTTGCTCGATGCAGAGAGCGGCACCGGCAAAGAGGTCTGCGCACGCGCGATCCACCGCAGCCGCGGCGGTGGTGGACCGTTCGTCGCGGTGAACTGCGGCGCGTTGCCGCCCACGCTCGTGACGAGCGAGCTGTTCGGATATCGCAAGGGCGCGTTCTCCGGCGCGACGGAGGATCGCATCGGCCTCGTCCGCAGCGCCGACGGCGGGACGCTGTTCCTCGACGAGATCGCGGATCTGCCGCTCGCCTCGCAGGCACTGCTGCTCCGCGTCTTGCAAGAACGCGAGGTCACGCCGATCGGCGCGACGGCGCCGGTGCCCGTGGACATTCAAGTCATCGCTGCGTCGCATCGCGATCTCAAAGCGCTCGTGAAGCAGGAATTGTTCCGTCACGATCTCTACGCGCGGCTCGCGGGATTCACCGCGCGACTCGTGCCGCTGCGCGCGCGGCGGGAGGACTTCGGTCTGCTCGTCGCAGCGCTTCTCGAACGCGCACCGCGCGGAGCCGCCGCGACGCTCACCATCAACAGCGCGCGGGCTCTTCTCCAGTACGCGTGGCCGCTGAACGTGCGCGAGCTCGAGAACGCGCTCGCCGTCGGGGCGGCACTCGCCGAAGGCGGCACGATCCATCGCCGCCACTTGCCCGCCGAGATCACGGGCACGGAGACCATCGAAGACGAGCCGAAGAAGAAGGCCGAGCTCGTCGCGCTCCTTCGCGAGCACGCAGGAAACATCTCGGCGATCGCGAAAGCGACCGGCGAGAACCGCGTGCAGATCCATCGCTGGCTCAAGCGGTTCGGCATCGACCCCGATCCGTTTCGCGGCAAGTGATACCGGGTGTAACAGCCGCGCGCTGAACACCTGTGACACTCGCGCGTGGAGTTGAGCGCACATACCGCGGCACATCGACTGCAGCGTCGGTCGCCAGGAGGATTCATGCGGTATCTGGCTACGACTCTGTTCGCGCTCGTTCTCTCGTCCACTCTCGCGTTCGCCAATGATTGGGGTCTCAACCAGATCGTCGGCTACGTCGACCTCGCCGAAAAGCGCCTGAACGAAGGCGACGCGAAGAGTGCGCGGTCAAACCTCGACAGCGCGCAGAAGATGGTCCCTGAGGCCAGCGCGGAAGCAAAGGCAGACAAGGGCTACACCACGGTCCAGCAGCGGATCGCGAAGCTCGACAAGCTGATCGCCGCAAAGGAGGCCGTCGCCGCGAAGGGCGCCGAGGCCGTCGAGAAGCTCGAGAAGGCCGACGACGACGAGACGCAGGCACGGATCGCCGCCGACGGCGAGGACTACGATCGTGCGAGCGCACTCTACAAGAGCTGCAGTCAGTCACTCGAGCAAGCGGCCGCGATCGATCCGGCGATCAAGAACGCGCAGGGTCGCTCGGGTGCCTCGTACGCGGAGCTCGCGAAGAAGTGCAAGGACGGCAGCGTCGCCGTCGGGAAGCTCGCATCGGGCGAAGGCAAGGTCGCCGCGAACACCGACGAAGGCAAGGTCGCGCTCGAGAGCTTCGCGATCGCGCAGAAGGCGATCGCGAACAAGAAGATCACGACGCTGGAGATGTCCGAGGCGATCCAAGCGGCCGAGAAGTGTCATCGCTACGCCGGCACGCTGCTCAGCTTGTACTCGCGCAACAACAAGCCCGTCTGGAATGGCGACAAGGACAAGCTCGGCGACAAGACGATCAAAGAAGTGCGCGACACCTGCACGAAGCTCGAGAAGGATCTCAAGGCGAAGCCTGCGTTCGGCTGCGGCCGGCACTACGTCTCGGTCTCGCAGTGGCGCGCGACGCAGTTCGACAAGTGGGGTCCGGTGAAGAGCTCCGGCGCGATGGACTTCGACGCGATGGACTGCGCGCAGATGCCGAAGAAGACCGTGATGCCGGGACAGTCGGCGAAGTTCAAGGCGAAGTACGTGTCGTCGTGCGGCGCCGATGCGATCTACGTGATCCAGCACTCGAGCTGGCTCGAGTACCCGACGCAGCGCCAGATGTCGGGCGAGTGCTGGAAGAAAGGCATGATCAAGATCAACAAGTAGCCGAGTAGTACAATCGTGGCGTGTCGAGCAGCGATGACCCGACGACGATGGGCGGAATCATCCGCGACATCGCGCGGGTCGATCCGCTGCCTGCGCTCGCGCCGGGTCAGGTGTTCGATCAGACGTACGAGCTCGTCGAGCGACTCGGTGGTGGCGGCATGGGCGTGGTGTTTCGCGCGCGCGATCATCGGCTCGGGCGTGACGTCGCGCTCAAGGTGTTGAGGCCGTCGCCGGGCGATCACGATCGACTGCGGCGGCTGTTCGAGCGCGAGGCGCGCGCGACCGCGCAGCTGCAGCATCCGAACATCGTGACGCTGCACCACGTCGGCGAGCACGAGCGGTGCCCATACCTCGTGCTCGAGCTCTTGAGTGGGGAGACGCTCGCGTCGCGACTCGCGCGGCGCGGGCGGATGCCGCTGAACGAGGCGCTGAAGATCTTGGATTCGGTGTTGGCAGCGCTCGCATTCGCCCACGTGCGCGGCGTGGTGCATCGCGATCTCAAGCCGTCGAACGTGTTCATCACCGGCGACGAGCGCATCAAGGTGCTCGACCTCGGCGTGTCGCTGTCGCTCGGCGTGCATGCGGGACCGGCGACCCTGCAGGCGGGCACACCGAATTACATGGCGCCCGAGCAACGCACCGGCGGCGAGCAAGATGCGCGCACGGATGTGTGGTGCGCGGCGTTGCTCCTGCTCGAGTGCTTGCTCGGTCGACTGCCCGAGGAGCCGAAGCCGACGAAGCTGCTGCGCGATCTCGATGCACCACCGGCGCTGCGCGCGGTCCTCGAGCGCGCGCTCGCGACCAATCCAGCAGAACGGCCCGCATCGGCGGAGGAGCTGCAAGCGGCGCTCGCACGCGCGGTCGATCGCGAGCCACCGAAACCGCGCGTTCCGATCGCGTGGTTCGTCACTGTCGCCGTCGTCGCTGCCGCGCTCGGTGCGGGCGCGATGTATCTCGCGATGCGGTAGCTACTCGACGACGATCGACTTGAGATCGAGACCGCCGGGGTACCAGTAGCTCGTGTACGAGCCGTAGCCGTAGACCGAGATGCCGAACGGCATCGTGCCCGTCGCCGTGTGCGTGCCGGTCGCGTTGTTCGGAAGCGGCACACGCGCGACGCCGTGGCCGGAGGTTCCGATCACGGTGTACGACGACTGCGGAACGACCGCGCCGTCGAGCGTGACGTCGGCGCCCGTCGGCGCGGTGATGTTGACGAAGTTCGCGCTGTAGTTCGTCGGCGCGTGGAATTGATAGCTCGTGCGGTACTGCGCGATCGGGACGGCGAGCGCCATGCCCGGATCGCCCGAGCCGTTCCCGCCCGGCGCGTCTTGGCTGACCATGTATTGCGCGACGAGGATCTTTTGATCGGCGTGCACCTCGAAGTTCTGGTTCTTGAGCGGCAGCTCGACGAAGTCACCCGCGTTCGCGAGGTTGTATGGCCCGCCGACGCTCGCAGGGTCGAGCGTGACCGTCGTGTTCGCGGCCGTGCCGACGATGCGGATCATCTCCACGCGCGGTGCGCTGCCGAGTTGCGGCGGTGTGACGAGGTAGCGATCCGCGAGCGTCTCCATCGGAAAGTTGGATTCCTCGACGTGATCGCACGCGGTGTAGCCGATCGGGATTTGCGTGCAGTGATGGCCGCCGATCACTTCGACGGGCTTCGTCGCGCTGACACGCGAGCCGGTGAGGTCACCGTTCTGCGTCATCAGCTGGAGCACGTCGCCGCGGTTGAGCATCACCATCTGCGGCGTGTTCGCGACGAATGATGGCGCGCCGTTGCCGCCCGTCGTGTTCGCACGCGTCTTGATCGTGACCGCGGTGCCATCCTCGCTCGCGGTGACGGCGAGGATCCCGGGCATGATGCCGCCGCCGCCCGCATTCCACGCCTGCCACGACGCGACGACGTACTCGCCCGTCCACGCGTTTGTCGGTAGCAGGAGCGACGCGTCGTTCGAGTACGAGAACTGCCCGCCCGACGAGTAATCGAGCGGGCTGAATTGATAGACCGTGACCGGTTGCGTGGAGCGAATGCGATAGCCGCCTTTCGCCGCGAGCGCGCCGTACTGTTGCGGCGCGCCGCACTCGAGGAGCCCCTGCGTGTTGCAGGTCTTCAGCACCGGGACCCACGGCAGGTAGCGCGTCGCGACCGCGTTCGGCATGACGGTCGTCGTGATCGGCGCGCCGAGCGCGCCGCCTTCGATCGTGACGTTCGCCGGGTCCATCGTCGTGTTCGAGATCGCGACGGCGAATTGGAAGCTCGGCTGCACGAGCTGACTCGTGACCGTCGCGTAGTACTCGCAACCGATATACGACTTGCCGAGCGCGCGGTCCGAGCACGGGCCGGTGCAGAGGCCGCTGTTCGCGTCGCACGCCGAGCCCATCACCGGATCGCAGAACTCGTCGGCGAAGCCGGAGCCGTCGGGCAAGCACGCCGTCGACGTGTCGCCGTTGCACGTGCCCGTGTTGGGCAAGCACGCGACGCAGCCGAGCGAGTCGTCGCAGACCTTTTCACAAGTCTCGGTCGTGACGAACTTTCCGTTCTGGCATGTCTCGCGTTGGTTGCCCGTGCAGCGCGTGGCACCTTCGCCGCAGACACCCCCGTCATCGTCGTCACCACCTTTGCGTTGCGTGGGTCCGCACGCCGCGACGAAAACAATAGCGATCAAAAACCGCATGGGCGGCCTCCTCATCGCCGCGGAGCTTAACGGAGCTGCAAGCGATTCGGTGCGTGTTCGTGCCTGCACGAGCGAGAGGTTCGTGCATCGGTCGCTAGGTACGGCTGACCCCAGCGGGGTAACTCACATCATCTTGTGCCGCAGCCTGTAGAACTGACACGCGCTGGTAATCGGCGCGGTCGGCACCGAGTCGACCCACAGATACGTGTCGATCGACGTCGACCCGCGCGGACACTCGGCTTTCGCCGTGATCCGTCCGGGACCAATGCGACAGCATCCGCGGAAGCCGACCTCGTTGTTATAGAGGTCGCTGTCGACTCTCGGGGTGCTGTCCGTGATGTCGACACCTTCGGCGGTCTCAAAGCATGCGAACACATTCGTCGACCCTTCGTTGCAGGTCGGAAAGATGCAAACGCGCAGGTTGCTAACGTCGTAATCGTTCGTGAGCTCTACCCATGGTCGTAATGGCTCGACCGAGACCGCAGCGCCCTTGCACGTGCCGGTGCGGAACACGTCAACGTCGAGGTCGCCGCCGATATTGGCCTCCTTCTCGAGCTGGCCACATTGGTCTTTGCCCATGGTCGCGCGGACCATCGTTCCGTTCGTGCGCCCTCCGCGCTCGTACTGGTCTTGGTCGAGGCACGCGATCTCGCCATTCCCGCGATGCCCGACGCACTGCTCGAGAACCGGTTCCACGGGACGCGGGATCGCATCGACGCCGGCGACCGCCGCGTCCGGCTCCACGATGAGGACGTCGATCGGCACATCCACGGCGCCATCGTTCACTGCACTCGATGCGTCCTCGCACGCCGGTGGGACCGGGCAATCGCTGCAGCCGAGGCGGCAACACGCACTCACGAACAAGACGAAGAGGAGCACCGGGCGCGGCATCACGGCACCTCCGGCGGCGGGCACGGATTGACGCACGGTCGAGTGAGCTCGCTGAAGTCAGTGCGAGGCTCGCGATCGAAATCGAACATATCGAGAAGCGGCCAAGCGTTCGCGTCGCGATTGGTGAGCGCCGGCAGGTCTTGCCATGCCTCGATGAAGCGCAGGATCGACGTGTGGTCGGCCGTGTAACCGCTCGCAAAGTTCTTTCGTGCATATGGCGACACCGCGAAAAACGGCACGCGAAAGCCGTAGCGCTTGAAGTCGAAGTCGTCGGGTTGGAAGTCGTCGGGTGCGCACGCCGTCGGTGGAACGACGTGATCGTAGAACCCGCCGTTCTCGTCCCAACTGATGAACACGACGCTCGATGCAAACACGCTGGGGTGCGCGAGCAGCGTCGAGATGATGTCGTATGTGAAGTACTGGCCAACCTGCACGTTCGTCGGCGGGTGTTCGTCGTTCTGCAGCTTGTTGAAGCCAGGCAGAGCGTTGAGATGACCGTAGTTGGGCTCGATGAAGACGACCTCTGCGAGCGTGCCAGGCTCGCGCTCTTCTTTATCGAGATCGCCGGCGAAGTCCTCAACGCGTTTGAGATCGAGCGGGTTGTAACTCGTAAGCCCGATCGCACCCGAGTCGAGTAGCGCCTCGCTGTCGTTGTAGACCTGTGCCGATACCCCGTGCGCCGCGAGCACGTCGAAGATGCTGTTGCCCTTCGTGCAGTGATTGAACCAGGGAATTCTCGACACGACGCCGTTCAGCGTCGTCGAGACGTTCTCGGTCGTGCCGCAAGCTGTCGCGTTGTAGTAGAAGCTGATGTTGGCCATCGTCGGCCCAAGCAAGGACGCGAAGTAGCTCTCGCTGATCGCGAAGTTGTCCGCGAGCCAGTAGTAGAACGGTAGATCCTCGCGCGTGAAGTAACCCATCGCGATCTCGCCGGCGCGCTTGTTGTCGAGCGATGCGCTTGCCGCCGCGAAGCCGTCCAGCCTGCCGTTGTTGAACTGGAGGTGCGATCCGTTCCACTCGTGGTCGGGGGTCGTCTCGTCGGCGCAGTACTGCTTCGTGTGAAAGCGGGCGACGTCCCTGAACGTCGACGGATCGTAGTTTGTTACGTCGGAGTCGTCGTCGAGCGGTTGGTGTTGGCGGCGACGCTTGTCATCGCCGGGTCGCCGGTAGTCACCGAGGTAGTGATCGAAGCTGCGATTCTCGCGCAGCACGACGAAGACGTGCTTGATGCGATCCTTGAAGGATGGATATGCGCCGAGCGTTTGCGCAGGCATCGCCCCCTTCGTGAAGACGCAGGTCGCACGACTATCTCGATACGAGTCCTCGTCCCACGCCAATCGCTCGAGATCGCGCGGCTGCTCGACCGAGTCCGCAGGTCGCACGTGACAGAGACCATCTCCGATGGGCTCCGGCGGTCGCCCGGCATCCGAGCCACAGGCCACCACCGAAAATGCAAAGCAGCAACGCCACACACCCACCTCCTTGGCTGACTCGCACGAGCCTAGATGTGCCGATCGCGACTGGCAATCGCCGCGTCTGCCGCAAAATGCGGCACTGAATTACGGGCCGACGGTGCACGTCGCCGGGGCGAGCGCGGGTGCGCCCGAGGTCGAGACCGCGGGCACGTAGGCGATGTCGCTGTACGTATTGTTCGAGACGCAGAACGGGCCGGTGATCTTGCGCTGCGGCGGCGGGCAAGCGCGCCACGTGTTGCCCTCGACGACCTGCGTCGCCGTCGCGCCCGCGTGCTCCATACAGATGCCCGCGCGGACGTTTTTGTTGACCGCGGTCACGCCCGCGAAGACGTTGTTGCCGGCCTGCGCGGCCGTTCCGACGTCGAGCTTGTTCGTCGAGCCGACACCGAACAGCACGCCGAATTCGTTCTGATACATGAGGCTCCCGCGCAGCGTGAGGCTCGCGTTCGTGAACACGTCGATGCCGGCGAACAGGTTCTGTTGAATGTCGGCGTTCGTGACGGTGTGCATCAGCGGCGCGAGCTGCGTGCCGTTGTGAAGCAGGATGCCGCGTCCCTGGTTGTTGTGGATCTTGCCGCCGGTGAACACGAGCGTCGCGCCCTGATCGATGTCGAGGCCGTGTCCCTTGTTGAGACGGATCTCCGAGGTCGTCATCGTGACGATCGCGGTACGCGCGTCGACACCGTCGAGGGTGTTGTCGAGCGCCGAGCAATGATCGAGCACGACGTCGGCGCGGATCGCGAAGCCGTTGCTCTTCGCGCCCGTCGCGATCACGTTCTCGATCCGTGCGGCGCCGGTTCCGGCGCGGACCTCGACGGCGTTGCCGGTCGTGCTCGTGACCGTGACGGCACGCAGCGTCGCGCCGCCGGCGAGCGAGACCGTGCATCCGGGCGCGACGGTCGCGATGCATGCGCCGCCGGCACCGCCGAGGATCACGTTGCCGTCGCCTTCGAGCGTGACGAGCGCAGGAATCGAGAGCAGACCTTCATCGTAGGTGCCGCTGCGAACGCGAATGCGCCGCGCGCTTGTCGGTGCGGGCAACGCGAGCGCTTCGGCGATCGTGTGGAAGGGACAGTTCGCGGTTCCCGTGCTCGTTGCTGTCGACATCTTGTCGACGACGACCTCGGCTGGATCGAGCACACCGCAGCCAACCACGGCATCGATCTCGAGAGCGTCGGGTGCCGCATCGAATGCAGCGTCGAGATCGACGGCATCGTCGGTCCCGTTGGCGTCGACGGCGGATTTCGACGGCGAGCTGCCGCACGCGGCGATCAGAGCAAGCGAAGCAAAGCGCATCGCGACATCAACGAACCAGCACGCGTTTGGTTTCACGCATTGTTTGGCTCGGCTGCAGCGACTGTAAGGTCTGCTACTAAGGCTTGTCGATCCACGGCAGCGTGGCGGCCTTTGCCAGGGGCGGCTTCGTGCAATCCCGCATCGCGCGCACGGGCCCGCTGTTCAAGCACTCGACGTTCGCAACGCTCGGCGGGATCCGTCCCGGATGTGTTTGGTTCGAAATCATCCAGTAGAACGCCGGCCACTCCCACGTCCACACGACGAGCGCCGGCACTGCGTGATTCGCGCGATCGCGTGCCGGCTCGAATGGAATCGCGAACGCTTCGCGCACCGCGATCGCGTCGAGGTCGAGTCCCGGCTTGTGGAGGAGCTTGACGCGGCGAACTTTGCCGGTCGCATCGACGTCGAGCAGCAGCCAAGCGCGCGTCCATCGGTTCTTGTCCTGCGCGACGTCGCTGTACGTGAGCACGGTGTCGAGCGGGATCTTGGCCTTCGGCACGATCGCGGGCGGCAGCGTCTCGCGGATCGCGATCGCCTCGACCTCGCCCTCGGTCATCGTCGTCGACAGCTGCCCGAGGATCTTCACTCGGTCCTCGACGTAGACGTATGCGGAACCGGCGCCCGCGAGGTGCACCTTGTAGGCGCCCTTCGCGTTGGTCTTCGTCGCGAGCTCCTTGCCGCCGGTCGCGATTCGAACCGTGACGTTCGCGAGCGGTTTGCCGTCGAGATCCGTGACGCTGCCGGTGAGGTCACCGCCTCCCGACGTGACGAAGCCCGACACGCCATCCGCGGCGGCGACGCGTGCGACCAGAAGGAGCGGGATGGCAGCTCGCATGATGCGATCTTGCGCCTGTCGCCGGGCCGCTTCCACAGAATGTTTCGACTGCGCCCGCTCGCGCCGGGTTCGCTGGCACACTCGCGACATGCCGCGTTACGAGCACGCCAACAGCTCGAGCTTCTGGGAGATCGAGAAATCGCCGGATGGGAAGTCGTTCACCGCGCGGTGGGGCAAGCTCGGCACGGATGGCCGCTCGAAGACGAAGCGATATGACGATGCGTATGCGTGTACCGCCGAGTACGAAGCGCTCGTCGCCGAGAAATTGAAGCTCGGCTACAAGCTCCCGAAGCAGACGCCGTCGCGGCTCGGGTTCGCGGTGAAGTCGAACCCGGAGCTCGAGGCGACACTGTGCGAGGCGATCGAAGATCCGAGTCGCTGGAGCGTGTACGCGGACTGGTTGCAGGAAGTCGGCGACGTGCGCGGCGAGATCATCGCGCTCGCGCGCGCCGGCAAGCGCGAGGAAGCACAAGAGCTCGCAGCGGCGCATGGCGACGTGCTCTGGGGCGAGGCGTGGAGCGTGCACTCGGGCGATTGGTTCGCGGGTAAGACGTGGATGCCCGGTTGGCAGGGGGCGGAACGGAGGCCGATCGAGGTCGCGTTCTCGTACACGCTCGACGAGCACGGCTTCATCGAGTCGATCACGATGTCGGGGCTCGACGAGGAAGGCCACGTCGCGAACGCGATGTATGCGGTGTTGTCGGCGCCGATCGGTCGGTTCACGCGATCGATCGAGCTGCAGGTCGATCACGACCAGCATTACTCCGGCGCGTCGGGGCAACCGAATTACGAGACCGTCGTCGCCGCGATGGCGCGCGCGAAGCCGATGGCATTGCGGCGGCTCGTGATCGACAGCGGCGGGTATCAGCTGTCATGGACCAGCACCGGCAACCTCGGCCCGCTGCTCGCCGTGACACCGCACCTCGTCACGCTCGAGATCGAGATGGGCGACATCGAGCTCGGCGATGCGCTCGACTTGCCGAAGCTCCAGTCGTTGTGCCTCGAGACCGGCGGGCTGCGACGCAACAATATCGAAGCGATCGCGAAGGCGAAGTGGCCGTCGCTCGTCGAGCTCGTGCTGTTCCTCGGCACGGAGCGCTACGGCGCGGATGCGACAGCAGCCGATGTCGAGGCGTTGCTCGACAATGAATTCCCGAAGCTCGAACGCCTCGCGCTGTGCAACTCGGAGATTCCGGATGCGATCGTGCGCACGCTCGCGAAGTCGCCGCTGCTCGCGCGGCTGAAGGAGCTCGACCTCTCGAAGGGCACGATGACCGACGAAGATGCGCGCCCGCTCGTCGAGAGCTTCGCGAAGTTTCAGCACCTCGAGAAGCTCGATCTTTCCGAGAACTATTTGTCGCCCGCGACGACCGCGGTGCTCGGAAGTGCCAACTGCGACGAGCAATACTTCGACGACATGGTTCACGAACGCGCGCAGTACGGGCACGAAGAGTGGGCGAAAGACGCGACCTTCCGATATACGCGCGTCAGCGAGTGATCGGCCTGCTACGCTTCGTGCATGGACCTCGAATCCGCGTCGTTCGTCGCGTCGCTGATCGTGAGCTCGATCGGATTCGTCGCGTTCATGTACGGCCGCAAGCTCGAGCGCATGCCGCAGATCGTGGCGGGCCTGTTGCTGATGGGGTTTCCGTACTTCGTGCCGAACGTGATCGTGATGGGGGCGATCGCGGCAGCGCTCTTGATCGGCATGTGGGTCGCGTTGCGGCTCGGCTACTGACGTAAGCTGCGTTCGTGTTCACGCCCGCCATCACGACCGATGCCACGCAAGGTCTGCTGTTCGTGATCGGGCGCAACGCGTCGCTCTGTGTGATTCGCGAGGGCGACGCGGTTCGAATCCCGACGGGCGAGGCCAAAGACGCGATCTATCTCGGCGACCTCGACGGCACGCCGTGCTTCGCGCAGTGGCTCGGTGACGATCCGATTCCGGCGGGCTGCGAGGTCACGCCGCTGCGGCAGTTGTTCGGCACGTTGACCGACGAGCAGTTCGGCATCGCGGGCCGCGCGCTCGGCCTCACGCAATGGGATCGCGATTTTCGGTATTGCGGGCGATGCGGCACGGAGACCGCACGCTCGACCGAGGAGCGCGTGCGCACGTGCCCGCGCTGCCAGCACGCGGCGTATCCGAGGTTGTCACCGGCGGTGATCGTGCTCGTCGAGCGCGACGGCCGGTGCTTGCTCGCACGCAATGCGCGCACGAAGATGCCGTTCTTCTCGACGCTCGCGGGGTTCGTCGAGGTCGGCGAGACGCTCGAGCAGTGCGTCACGCGAGAGATTCGCGAAGAGGCGGGCATCGAGCTCGCCGACATTCGCTACTTCGGCAGTCAGCCGTGGCCGTTCACGAGCTCGCTGATGATCGGCTTCACCGCGAAGTGGGCGAGCGGCGAGATCGTCGCGGACTCGACGGAGATCCTCGAAGCGAACTGGTTCGCGCCGGATGCGCTACCGGTCGTGCCGCCGAAGCTCAGCATCGCGCGCGACTTGATCGACGACTTCGTCAGTCGCCATCGGAAGTGAACATCCCGCACGATGCCTGCACGTCGAACCCGACGCGCGGGATCACGCGCACGCGAGATTTCGGCAGCCGCGCGCGGAAGATCGCCGCGTTGCGCTCGAGGATCTCCTCGGGCGGCTCTGCGCCGTGAGCGGGCGACGGTGGGTTGTAGCGAACGATGTTGACGTGCGCGTAGAGCGCGCGCGACTCGAGCGCGTCGCAGACCGCGTGCACGTCGTGCTCGCTGTCGTTTTCGCCGGCGATGAACGCGTAGTGGATCTTGACCAGCTTGTACGTCGCGCGCTGCCACGCCGCGAGGCGATCGAGCGCGATGTCGGCGGGCTGGGCCTTCGGCAGCCAGCGCTTGCGAAACGTCGGGCTCATCGAATAAAGCGAGTAGTAGAGCTCGGGGTGGTAGCGGCGGAAGATGTCTTCGAGCGGGCGATCGCCGTGCTCGAGCGGAAGGATCGTCGACACGAGGAACCGCGCACGCAATGACAATGCGTCCGCGCGCTGCCAGAGCGCATCGAACAGCGCGCTCGAATCGTGAAGCAGCGTGTGGTTGAGCATCGGCTCGCCGCGCGCCATGAAGTTGAAGTGCACCGAGCGCGCGGGCTGCTGCGTCTTGTAGTGATCGAGGACGCGCTCGGCCTGCTCGACGATCTCGTCGTGCGTCGTGTCGCGCAGGCGCGTCTGGCCCGTCGCGGTGAGGTGACACATCCGGCAGGCTTGCCGGCAGCCCGTCTGCGACGACAGGTAGACGACCACGTAGTCGTCCGTGCGCCGCACGTAGCGTGCTTCGATGCGGCCGACGTCGGCGTCGCGCACGAAGTTGACCGATGCATCGAGCCGGCTCGCGAGCACGAGCGACGTCGGCGCGACCAGCTGGTCCTCCATCTCCAAGACTCTCACAGGTCCCGTACGGTACTCTCGCAACGCAATGGTCCGCCAGGCCTCTGCGCGTCATCGACTCCAGGGCGGGTTCGTCCGGAGGATCGCCGAGGGCGCGGATGCGGACGCCTTTGCCCTGCGCGGCGGAATGCTCGTGCGCCACTGGTTCCCCGCTCGGCCCGCGCGCGACGTCGATCTGTTGTGCAGCCTGCCCTACGACCTCCGCGCCATGCGCGCGCTGTTCAAGCGCACGCTCGCTCGCGAAGTGGCCGATGGCATCGTGTTCGAGGCCGATCGGTTCCGCGTCGATGCGATCCAGACCGGGACGGCGCATCCCGGGATGCGGCTGTTCGCCGTCGGGCGCGCGGGCGGCGTGCACGGCGAGATTTCGATCGATACGACGTTCGGCATCCCGATCTGGCCCGACGCGGTACGCGGCGCGCTACGCCTCGGCGGGAGCGAGGTGCCGTTTTGGCTGTGCCCGCCGGAGATGCTCGTCGGGCGCAAGCTGCAAGTGATCGCGCAGCTCGGGCCGCATCGCTGGCGGCCGAAGGATCTGAGCGACGTCTGGATGATCTTGCGCGGCGACAAGACGAGCCGCGTCCTCGGCGAAGCGATCGAGCGCGCATTCGCCGGCTTCGATCACGCGCCGCTCGCGGACGTGCTCGAGGGCGGATTCTGGACCGACCGCGCAGCGGGAGCGCGGTGGGACCGCTACCTCGGCGAGCTCCCGCGCGGCATCGTGCCCGAACGAGCGAGTGTAGTTGCCAGCGACCTCCGCCGCGCACTGCGGCCATTCACGAAGTGAACGGTGATAAAAGCGGAGGCTCATGGGTGACGTCTTCGCGATCGTGAGCAAGGCGGTCTTCGAGAAAGAGGCGCGTATCGACGGCGAGGTCGTCGGCACCGGCGATGTCTGGCCGGTCGCGCGTTATTCGGGGACCGGTAAGGTGTTCGAGAGTGCGCTCGCCGACGGCGGGCGCATCTTCATGGTGACGGTGAGGCCGCCCGACGAGAAGCTCTGGCTCCTCGCGATCCTCGAGTCGCCCGAATTCGACAAGAAGGCCAAGGCGTGGGTCGCGAAGCCGAACGTCGTACCGACGACGGACATCAGCTCGCTGCGCAAGTCGATCAAGTTCGAGTCCGGCAAGGGCATGTCGCAAGACAAGGGCACGCTCGGCATGAGCCTGCAGACGCCGCGCGCCCTCGGGCCCGGCGATGCGGAGCAGATCCTCGGAATGCTCGGCGGTGGCGGCAAAGCGAGCAAGAAGACGACGGGTGCAGAGAAGAGTGCAGCAAAGACGACGGGTACGGCGAAGGCGCCCGCGAGCGCGAAGATCACGGCGCGCTCGCAGGACCGCGTCGCCGCGCTGCTGTCGGCGATTCGCGACGCGCCCGACGATGCGGTCAATCGCGACGTCCTCGCCGATCAATACGAGCAAGCGGGCGACGTCGCGCGCGCGAGCTTCATCCGCAGCCAAGTCGCGCGCTACGGGTTGCCGCGCTGGGACCCGCGTGTTCCTGCGATGCTCCTCGAGGAACGCGGGATCCGGCACGATCACGAGAAGGCGTGGCGCGCTGACCTGCCGGCGATCAAAGGTGTTCGGTTCGGCGAGTACGAGCGCGGCCTCATCGCGTGGCTCGAGTTCGACGACGCCGCGCTGATTCCCAAGCATGTCGAAGCTGCGAGCGAAGCGGGCGCGATCACCGGCATCGAGATGACGTGGCCGCGTCGCGGCGCGCGACCGAAGCTCGGTGCGATTAAAGGTCTGCGCTCGCTCGTCGTGATGGGCACGCTGATGCAGAAGGCGGATCTCGAGTGGCTCGCCGAGAGCCCGGTGCTGTCCACGCTCGAGGAGCTCACGCTGACGGACAGCAACCTCGACGACGAGGCCCTGGGCGCACTCCTCGAATCGCCACACCTCGGCAAGCTGCGCCGCCTGCGGCTACCGTTCCATCAGCTCAGCAACGACGGCGTTGGCCAACTGGCAGAGGCCTCCATGCCGCAGCTCGTCGAGCTCGTCCTCGCGGTCGAGACGATGGACAACACCGGCAGTGGCGGCCGCGATGGCGAGGGCATCAACGGCGAGGGAATCGTCGCGCTCTGCAATTGGCCGCAGATGGCGAAGATCGATCGCCTCGACCTCACGGGCCTGCAGATCGGCGAGATGGGGCTCACTGCGGTCCTCACGTCGAAGAACACGAAGCGGCTCACGGCGCTCAAGATCCGCAGCGTCTCCGACTACGACTACGAGAACGACGGGCGCCCCGATGTGCTGCAGGCATTCCAGCACGCGAAGGGCGACCGACACTTCGAAGAGCTCGACATCGGCGAGAACGAGCTCACCAACGACGGCGTGAAAGGGCTCGTCAAGTCACCGGCGCTCGACAAGCTGCGCATGTTCTCGTTCGACTTCAGCCACAGCGACACCGAGCTCGCGAAGCTCTTGGGTGAGGCGAAGTGGCTCGACGAGGTCCACGTGTTGTCCCTGAACGAGACGACGCTCGGCGTGGTGAAGAAGGTGCTCGGTCGCGCGCCGAAATCGCTCCACACGCTCAGCATGAAGAGCAGCTTCCCGCGCTCGGATCTCAAAGGCATCGTGCCGGTGCTCGCCGGTGAGGAGCAAAAGGCGCTGCAGACGCTCGATCTGTTCGGCACCAATATCGACGACGCCGCGCTCAAGAAGCTCGGCAGCGTAACGACGTTGCCGGCGTTGATCGAGCTCAGGATCGGAGCGAACCCAGAGACCGGTTACAACGACGAAGAGAATCCGTACAGCGACGACGCAGCGAAGGCGTTTCTCGCGTCGCCGCTCGGCAAGCAGCTGCGCAGCGTGACCGTCGGCGTCGAAGGGGTCGACAAGTTGCCTCCAATCGAGAGCGACGAGGACGACGACGACGAGGACGACGACGGCGATGACGACGAATAGCGGCACCGTCGCGTTCTGCGTCGGCACCGGACGCTGCGGCACGACGTTCATCACCGACCTGCTCGGGCTCGAGCCCGAGGTCGCGGCCTCGCACGAGCGACTGCGCCTCGCCGCCTGCTACCACATGTTCTGCAAATGGCACGGCATCGCGGCGGACTCGGAAGGCTTCCTCGCGGATCGCGATGCCGTCGTCGCGAACGACCTCGCGACGAAACGGATCTCGTTCGAAGCGAGCGCCTTGCTCTCTCACTCGATCGCCGAGCTCGCCGAGCGCTTCGACGCGCGCTTCTTGCTGCTCGTGCGGCGGCCGGATGCATGCGTGGCGTCGTTCGCCGTGCGTGGTTGGTTCCTCGAACCGATCGCGTGGCGCGATCGCTCGAAGCCGCCGACGATTCCCGACGGCGCGAACCCGCGCCACTTCTTCGGGCGCAATCTCCCGCGCGGCGACGAAGCGTTCGAGCGCTGGTCGAAGCTGACCCAGCTCGGCAAGCTCGGCTGGTTCTGGTCGGCGCGGAATCGCGCCATCCTCGATCAATTCGCCGCGCTGCCACCCGCGCGCCGGCGCTGGCTGCGCCTCGAGGACTTCGATTACGCGCAGTACCTCGCGCTCGCGGATTTTCTCGGCTTCCGCCCCACCGTCGACGCCGCGCGGTTTGCTCAGCTCGCCGCGAGCAAGCCGAACACGGGCCCGAACATTCCGCTCGCGCTCGACCAGTGGCCCGAGGACGCGAGCCGCGAGTTCGAAGCCGAGGTCGCGCCGCTCGCCGAAGCGTTCGGCTACGAGTACCGGATCCGCGAGCTGCGCGCCGGCGCGAAGCCGATCGCGGGCCCGATCACCGACGTGCTCGCGCGGCGATAGATGCCCGCTTCGATCGTGCTCGTGTTTTGCGATCAGCTGCGCGCCGATGCGATCGGTGTGAGCACGCCGAACATCGATCGAATGGCGGCGCAGTCCGTGCGCTACGAGACCTGCATCACCAACGCCCCGCTGTGCCGGCCCGCGCGGATCAGCCTCTTGAGTGGTCAGCCCGTCGGCGTGCATCGCTTCGACGACAACCAACGCGTGCCGCGCCCCGGCTCGCTGCCGAGCCATGTCGCCGAGCTGCGCGACTCGGGTTACCACACCGCCGTCGTCGGCAAGACGCATCTCCACGCCGGCATCGGTCACCTCGACGATCACAAGTCGGCGCTCGAGGCGTTGGGCTATCGCGAGATCGTCGAGCTACCCGACGCGCAGCTGCACCAGCTTCGCAGCGCGTATTCGGATTGGCTGACGGCGACGACGAAGCCCGGCGAGGTCGACAAACATCTTCGATGGAAAGACTTCGTCGAGCATCATCGCCCGACGAGCGCACCGCCCGACGCTGCGCCGTGGCACCTCGGCACCGACGACCACCTCGATAGCTTTTGCGCGCGGCGCGCGGTCGAAGTCGTACGTACGAGAACGGAGCGTCCGCTCTATCTCCAAGTATGTTTTCCCGGACCGCATCCGCCGTTCGATCCGACGAGCGAATTCGTGTCGTCCCTCGATCTTCCGCCGCCGATCGACGGACCGCGCACCGGTCCGATCGCACCGCTCGAGCTGCGCTATCGCCGCGCGCAGCGGCGCTGGCCCGCCGGCGACATCGCGCGATCGCGCCGCGCCTATTTCGGCAAGGTCGCGCTCGTCGATCACTGCATCGGCCGCGTGCTCGATGCGCTCGCGGAGACACGCCTCGACGAGCAGGCATGGGTCATTCTCACCGCCGATCATGGCGAGCTGCTCGGCGATCACGGCCTGTTCGGCAAGGTGTTGCCGTTCGAGTCATCGATCCGGATCCCGCTACTGATCCGTCCGCCCGGCGGTACGCAGGGCCGCGTCGATCGCGGCATCACCGAGCTGCTCGACGTCGTCGCGACGATTCGCGACATCGCGGGCGTCGGCGGCGGCCGGTGGGGCACGAGCCTCGTCGATCGCGAGCCTTCGCCGCGCTCGGTCGTGTTCGGCAACCTCGGCTACGTCGGTCTGCGCACGCCCGAGCTCACGATGACGTGGGACGCGCGGAGCGCGAATCCACTCGAGGTCTACGATCGCAGCAGCGATCCGAAGCAATGCGAGAACCGCGTCGACGTTCCCCGGTACCGCGACGCGCTCAAGACCGGTTGGGCCGCGGTCGTCGCCGACGCCGACGGCCGAGCACCAGCACGCTAACGAGCACGAGCCACGGTGTTCCGGGCGCGACCGCGCAACCGCCGGACCCGGGCACGCATGCATCGCCGACTCCGTCTGCATTCTCGTCGGCTTGATCGGCGTTCACGACCGTCGGGCAATTGTCATCCTCGTCGGCGAGCGCGTCGCCATCGTCGTCGAGATCGCAGGCGTCGCCGAGCCCGTCGCGATCGGTGTCGAGCTGCTCGGGATCCGGAACCTCGGTGCAGACATCGCGCACGTCGGGCACGCCGTCGCCGTCGAAGTCGCTCGTCGGATCGATCATCAGACCGATATCGACGCTCTTGACCTGCCCCATCGCGACCGTGACGTCGAGGTTCGCGGGTGCGTAGCGCGGCAGCTTCACGGTGAGCTTCGCGGGACCCGGCACGCTATCGAGCTCGTAGTGACCGGCATCGTCGGTCGTCACGGTCGCGTCGCCGAGGCTGACGGATGCGCCGGCGAGCACCTTCGCGCGATCGGGCTCCTCGTAGACCACGCCTTGCAGCGTGCCGATCGTGCCGAGCTTCGGCGCGTACACGGCGAGGTGATTCGCGACGACGCGCTCGGTGCCGTCGCTCGGCTTGTTCAGGATACCGGTGCCCTTGAGGTACATCGTGCTCGATCCCCCGCCGTCGAGGTTGATCGCCTGATACGCGCCGAGGCCCTTCATCAGCGTCGCGAGCTCGGTGCATGTCATGCCAGCCGACGCGGTCGAGCGACCGTCGACGACGACCATGTAGACCGTCTTCTTGTCCTGCGAGAGACCGACGGCCGTGCGCGGATTGCGCGTCGGGCACGCGGGGCTCGCGGGGTTCGTCGTGATCGCGACGCCCGCTTTCACGAGCTGCGGATGTCCCGACACGATGCCCTTCATCCACGTCGCGTCGTACGCGAGGATCTGCGCCGCGTCGTGGATCTCGACGCGCGACGTATCGCCGAACGCGATGTTCGCCGAGTAGTTGTTGTCGCTCGTATCGGCCCACTTCGCGTGCGCGCCGGCGGCGATACCCGTCGTCGCGTACGTCGAGTACGAGAACAAGTCGCCGTTGATCGCAGCGCTCGCGCCCGCCGCGGTCGCGAATGCCGACGTCTTCTTCTGCCGACCTCCCGACGCGGTCGAACCGAGGCTGACGCCCGGCGTGGTCATGTCGATCTTCAGAATGTGGATCACGTTCGGCGTCGCCGTCGTTCGCGTGATCAACGTGACGCCGTCGAGCACCTGCTTCGTCGTGTCGGCGCGCGCGGCCGCGAACCCGACGAGGACGAAAGCGCAAGCGCGTCTCCACATGCGCGCATCATCGAGGCGGGCCGCGCCGTTCACAAATGGGGCTTTGTTCCGCAGCGCGAAGCGCCGTGTGCACACGACGTAGTGCAGTTACAATCGCTGTGATGGCGGAGACGTATGGAACGTTCCAAGTCTTCGAGCAGCTCGGCTCGGGAGGTATGGCTACGGTCCATCGCGCCGAAATGATGACGCCCAAGGGCAAGCGCGAGGTCGCGCTCAAGCGCCTCAATCCGTCGCTCGACAAGAAGACCGTCACGCTGTTTCAAGACGAAGCGCGCCTGCTCAGCTACCTCCACCACCCGAACATTCCGGAGACGTACGAATCGGGTCGCGTGTTCGGCACCTATTACATCGCGATGGAGTACGTCAAAGGCCCGACGCTCAAGCAGGTGATCGAGCACTGCGCCGACACCGTCGGACCGATGCCGCAGGAGATCGCGCTCGATCTCATCGGGCAGCTCTGCGACGCGCTCGACTACGCTCACAAGCGCACCGACGAACGCGGCCGGCCGCTCAACATCATTCATCGCGACGTCACGCCCTCGAACTTGATCCTCGACCCGACCGGCACGCTCAAGCTCGTCGATTTCGGTCTCGCGAAAGCGGCACTCGCGAGCGAGCCCAGCAGCGCGGGCATCATCAAAGGCAAGCTCGGCTACGTCGCGCCCGAGTACACACACGGCACGATCGATCACCGCGCGGATCTGTGGGCGGTCGGCATCATCCTCTACGAGCTGCTCACGGGACGCCGTCTGTTCGACGGGCCACACGCGGTCGACACGATCTCGCGCGTGCGCGAGCTACCGATTCCGCGCCCGTCCGTCGCCAACCCGCAGGTCTCGCCAGATGTCGACGAGATCGCGATGAGCGCACTCGCCCGTGATCCGCGGCAGCGCTGGCCCTCGGCAGCATCGATGGCGACGCGGATCCGCGCCGTCGCAGCAAAGCTCGCGCCGACAGATTCACAGAGAGTCTCGGCCTGGGTCACGTCGGCGCTCGCGATGAAGCCCGGCGAGCGGCCGCCCGCGATCACGCCGGTGGCTGCGATGCCCGTCGTTCCCGCGGAGCCGACTCAGCCGGTGGCGAGATCGAATATGCAGCGAAATCTGATCGTCGCCGGCGCCGTCGCCTTACTCGTGATCGTGCTGCTCGTGCTGATCGCGCGCTAAGGCGTGACTTCTTCGATCACGGTGCGGACGTCCCAGAGCTCGGGGAAGAACACGTTCCCGACGATCTTCTCGAGGTACCCGACACCCGCGGTGCCGCCGGTGCCGCGCTTCATGCCGATCACGCGCGAGACGACCTTGACGTGGCGGTGGCGCCACAGCGCGTACGCCTCGTCGAGATCGAGTAGCTTCTCGGCCATCTCGTACGCGTTCCAATAGATCACCGGCTCGGCGTAGACCTTCTTGAGCGTCTGGACGATCTCGGGATGCGGCTTGTGGATCTTGGTGACGTCGCGCTCGAGCACCTCGCTCGGAATCGACATGCCGCTGCGCGCGAGGAAGCGAAGGTACTCGTCGTAGAGCGTCGGCGCTTCGTAGACCGCTTTCAGGGCCTCGAGCACCGGCGGATCGTGGTTGAACACCGCGAGCATGCGCGCGTCCTTGTTACCGAGGATGAACTCGATCATCCGGTTCTGATAGGACTGGATGCCGCTCGCGGGGCCGAGCACGTGACGGAACTGGACGTACTCGCTCGGCGTCAGCGTCGCGAGCACGCTCCACTGATTCATGAGCTGGTTCTGGATGTGCGAAACGCGCGACAGGATCTTGCAGCACGCGCGTGCGTCCATGCGTTGGAGCGCGTGGATCGCGCCGGTGAGCTCGTGCAGCACGAGCTTGAACCACAGCTCGGATGTCTGGTGCTGCACGATGAACAGCAGCTCGTCGTGGTGCGGCGGTGACGAAAGCGGGCGCTGCGCGGTGAGCAGCTGCTCGAGCCGGAGGTAGGTCGCGTAGTCGAGCTTGCCGGCGAGCTCGGTGAGAAGATCATCGTGCGCGCCACTCATCGACACGCCTATAGCACGCAAGGCCCGTCGCCGATCAGGTGTGCGCTGGCGCGCATCATGGCCGGCTCACAGCGTGGGCATACGGCGCGCAATAGGCTCGTTCATGTCGAGAGCTTGGTTACCGATCTTCGCGCTGTTGTGCGGATGTGCTGCGAAGGTCGCCGAGCTTGTGGTGACCGGTGATGACAAAACGCTCCGCTCACGCCCGGAGTCCCTCGAGCGGCGCGCTGCGACGCCGATCCTCCTGCTCGCGTTCGATGGCGTGCCGCGCGACCTCTTGTATTCGATGGCGCGCGCGAACCAGTTGCCGAGCTTCTCGGCGCTGATCGGCAAAGAGGCGTACTTCGACGACTCGCTGCTGTCGACGATGCCCTCGACGACGATGCCCGCGTGGGTCAGCACGATCACCGGCGAGCCGCCGGCCGTGCACGGCGTGACCGGCAACGAGTACTTCATTCGCGAGACGATGACGTTCGCGTGCCCGGCACCCGAGTCGTTCGAAGACTCCGCGCCGACGCTCTCGATCTACACCGACCTCTATCTCAGCAAGCTCATCGAGGTGCCCACCGTCTACGAACGGATGCGGCATCAGGATCCCGGCGTGATGATCTGGGTCGCGATGAACCACGTGTTCCGCGGCGCCGACAAGCTGCTGCTCGCGAAGCGCGGCGTGCTCGTCAAGGCGCTGGCGAGCATCCTCGATTTTCCCGCGAGCAAGACGCGCGCGACGCGCAAGCTGTTCAGCGCGGTCGACGAGAAAGCGATCGCGAGCGTCGTCGAAGAGCTTGGCGGCAAGGACTTCCCCGACGTGCTCACCGTGTACCTCAGCGGCACCGATCTCTACGCGCACGTCGCGCACGAGGGTCCCGAGGAAGCGATGCGCTGGTACTTGAAGGAGGTCGCCGATCCCGCGCTCGGCAAGTTGGTCGCGAAGCTGCGCGAGCGCGGCATGCTCGATCGCATGTGGACGGTCGTGGTCTCCGACCACGGTCACTCGCAGGTCGTGCATGACAAGACGCATGCGCTGCGGCCGAATCGCATCACCGAGCAGGTGCTCGAGCGGGCGGGATTCCGCCCTCGCCTGCCCGTGCGCGAGTCGCCGAACGACAAGTTCAGCGCTGTCGTCGCGTACGGCGGTGCGGATGCGTACATCTATCTGGCCGACCGCTCTTCGTGCCCGACGCCAAAGGACGACTGCACGTGGAAGCTGCCGCCGCGCTATCGCGAGGACGTGCTTCCCGCGGCCGAAGCGATCCGCAAGCACATGGGTGACAAGCTCGACATGATCCTCACGCGCAAGCCGAAGCCGTTCGGCGAAGTCGACGCGCCGTTCGAGGTCTACATCGGCGACGGACGAACAGTTCCCGTCGAGGATTACCTAAGAGAGCATCGACATCCGACGTACATCAACGCTCCAGAGCGCTTGCGCCAACTGGCAGTCGGTCCGCACGGCGAACGCGCAGGCGACATCATGCTGCTCGCGCACTTCGGCGATGTCGACACGAAAGAGCAGCGCTTCTACTTCGCACACGAGTACCGCTCGTGGCACGGCAGCCCGTCACGCTCGGATTCCGAGATCCCGTTGATCGTCGCGAATCACGGCGTGCCGCGCGACGAAGTTGCCGCGCGCGTCAAGGCTGTCCTTGGCGACGAGCCGTATCAGATGAAGGTCGCGGCGCTGCTGATGTCGCTGCGCCAGAAGTGATGCGCTCGTAGTCGACCGCCTTCGCGCGCTCGATATCGGCGGCGGGAAACTGGCCGAGCTCGTCGAGCCAGTCCGCGACGCGGCGGTGCAGCTTTGCGAGCTGACCGGCACCGCGACGCATCCAGGGCATGACCTCGGGCAACCGAACGAGGTCGCCGATGCGCTGGTAGCGCTGCGCGATCCGATCGATGTCGGCGCCGACCGCCTTCGCCCACTGCGGATCGATGCTGGCCGGTGCGCGACGCGCGAGGAACGCAGCAACGTCGGCTTCGACCGCGAAGAACTGCACCGCGCCGATCGCATCGGCGAGGCGTTCGTCGACGGGGAGATCGGCCACCGATAGCGTCGCGAGCGCGCGAGTTGCGACCTCGGCGGCCTCGCCCGCGCGATTCGCTTCGGCCGCTGCCTGTGCCTGTTGCGCGAGCGCGATGACCTCGGCGGCGCGATCGGTTTGTCGCTCGATCGGTCGTGCGGGTGGCCGGCCGGCGTGAAACACGGCGCGCACTTCGTTGCTCGCCGGATGGCCGCACTCGGGCGGGCCGAGCTCGAGCTCGAGACCGGTCCAGCGCTTCACCTCGCGCCAATCGGGCGTCATGAAGCCGTGATCGACTTCATAGCGATAGCGCATCACGACGTGATCGATCGGGACGCGATCGCACTCCTCGGCGGTCTGCATCTGCGGATCGCTGAGGCCCTTCTTCTCGCCCATTCCACCGCCGCCTGACGGCACGAGCTCCTGCTTCACGAATCGCCGGCACGTAAACGCGGTCTCGCGCGCACGAAACACGATGCGCTCGGTCTCCGGTGCTGCTGCGACGCTCGCATGGTTCGCCGCTGGTACGGTCACCGCGCGTACGCACGGACCGACTTGGATCTCGAACGCGCTCACGCTCGCGACCTCCTGCGCGCGCGCCGCTGCGAGCACACCGAGCACGAGCTCCGTGCCATTCGTCCCGTCGGGAAACGCCGTCGCAAACACCTGCGCCTTCGGATCCTGCGGGCGCTCGTTCCAGATCGCGAGCGTCGAACCTTGCGAGTGGCAGCTCGCGATCGCGACGAGAAGTACCGCGCGCTTCATCGCTTTCGGATCCACGGGTCGGAAGCAAACTTCGCCATGTTCGGCTTCGAGCAGTCGCGCTCCCAATTGCGCGGCTTCTTCGGATTACGACAGCGCACCAGCGTCGCGTCGGGCGGCACGTGGTTCAGCAGGAACCGGTTGTGACGCATCCACCAATATGCCGGCCACTCGAACGTCCACAGCACGAGCGAAGGTACCGCGCGCTTCGCGCGGTCGCGCGCCGGCTCGAAGCTGAGATCGAACGCTGCGGCGAGCGCGATCTTGTCGAGGTCGTGGCCCGGCGCGTTCAAGATCTTCACGCCGGCGACCGCACCCTTGTCGTTGACGTCGAGCATCAGCCACGCGCGCGTCCAGTTGTCGTCGTCCTGCGCGGCGTCGCTGTACGGCGGAATCCACTCGACGTCCTTCTTCGGCTTCGCCATCACGGCCGGAGGCAGGATGTCCTTCATCTCGATCACTTCGCCGGCCTCGGCGCTCGTCACGCCGACGATGCGACCTGGCACTTCGATGAACACGTGCTGCAAGCCACCCGGCATGTCGACTTTGTAGTTACCGCGTGCGTCCGTCTTGATGATGCGTTCGCCTTTCGGCGAGAGCACGTGCACGCTCGCATTCGCGATCGGATCGCCGTCGGGATCGGTCACGCTGCCGCGCAGCTCGCCGGGATCAGACGTGATGAAGCCGCTGATCGACGGCGTCGGATCCGCGGCGGCCTGCCCGCCGAGCGCGAGCACGAGCAGAAACGTCCATCGCATGTACGGAGCATCGCTCGGGTTGCCGCGCGCGCGAAGACGCCACGACCTCACAGCGCGTTGCATGCGCGAACGCTGGTTCGCACCGTCTGTCGCCTAGCGCGCCCTGGCGTGACTACAGGCTTCGGCCATCTGCGTCGACGCGACGCGGTGCGTGCCTGTTGCGTCGACGACGGTATCGAAGCCGATCGGCGGGAGGGTCTCCCAGAGGGCGCAGAAGTCACCGACCGGCTTCTGCGCGCGGCCGCCGCCGGCATCGCCAAGTACCACGAGGACTTCGTGTGCGAACGAATAGCGATCGCGAGCTTGACCCACGATCGGCTCGCCGATTTCGTTCCACCAGCCGTCCTCGCGGGACTGCTTCGCGATCTCGGCCAACCGCTTCGCGTTCGCCTTCCAGAACGTCGCCTCGCGCGCGAGCAGGCGGGCGAGGTGCTTTGCGGCGCCGGTCGAAGCCGCGGCCGCGAGCGCGTGAAGTGCCGCGGAGTGCAGCGGCTCGAGCGTCGCGTCGTCGAGGATCGCATCGAGCCGACCGATCGCGGGCGCGCCGATCGTGCCGAGCTTCGCGATCGCAAACGCGCCGATGTTGCGCCGCGCATGCCGCACGAGTGGGTCGAGCGTCGCGAGGCGCTTGTCGATCGGCCGGCCGTCACTCGCCGCAACGCGCAACCGTGCATCGCGATAGTCGGCGACCACGGCACGCACGTTCGCGAACGAATCGATCCGCTGCACCGTGCGCTGTGCGTCGACGGATTGCCCGGTGAACGCGAAGAGGTCGTCGTTGTCGAGCCACGCGACCGAGATCGGGGTCGCCTCCTTCGCAGACAATTGCGAGTGCCGCGCGCCGCGCCAACGCGACTTGTTGACGAGGAAGAGGACAACCCGCTTGCCGGCGAGCTTGCGATCGGGACAGCACACCGACGGGGTCGGCACGTGCGGGACATCGATCGTCGTCTTTGGCGCGAGCGCACCGAACCACGACTCGACGACCTCGAACTTCGATCCGGCGACGCGATCGGCGATCACGATGTCGCTCGCATCGAGCGACAAGCTATCGAGGTCGAACGGCATGGCCATTTCGGCGTGCGCGAGCCGCGTAGTCGCCAACAGAGCAAGGATCACGATCCGCATGCCTTGCATGTCATCTCGAGCATGACACGTGTCGCAGGTTCTGCTGCTATACGGCGCAGGCGGTGTCGGCGACGGTCTCGATCGCGATCGCGGTGAGCGCGACACAGTAGTCGAGATCGATGTTCGCCATCGTGTCGAGCGTGTCGTGATAGCCGGTGCGCCGGATGTCGTAGTTCTCCATGAACAACACGACCGGAATGCCGACGTCGGAGAAGATCTGGCCGTCGGTGTTGAAGAGCGCCGAGCGCGGATCCCACTCGACGCGAACTTCGCCGTGCACCGCGAGGTGCGCGAACGGCGGCGGTGGCGGCGAAATGTCCTTTCCGTCGGGCATGCGCTGCGCACGCTCGAGCTTCGGACCGGCCGCGTTCCATTCGGCGGCGCAGCGGTTCCAGCGGAGGTTCGCGCGGTGCGCACGGCGTGCGAGCTGCGCCGACGCGGCGCCTTCGCCCGGCGCGATCTGAAAGACGTCGCGATCGCGCTCGATGTTGTGACCGATCATGTCGAGGATGAACGCGGCGATGACGTCGACGTTCGACATGTCACGCGTGCGGCCGTCCTCGGTCGTGAACGACAGCGTGCGCTGCACGAGCGCCTGACACAGTGCGCGCGCACCCATGCAGTCGGCCGGATATTCCTCGCCCGTGAGGTGGACGAGCCAGACGTCGCGCTCGAGCTTGCCCGCGCGTGCGAGTGGCAAGAGATATTCGGCGGCGAGCAGCAACGCGGTCGTCGCGGAGTGGTTGTCGTCGGCGCCGAACGCCGGCGCGCGCAACAGATCGCCGCCGCGCTCCGGGTAATAGACGTCCTCCATATAGGCGGTGTCGTAGTGGTCGCCCATCACGACCGCTTGCGTGCGGTTGCGGCCGGGAATCACGAGGACGATGTTGCGCTGCGCGGGCGCGTGCTGGTTCTTCGCCCAGCCTTCCATCCACGGAAACTCGAAGTCGGTCTCCCACCGGAAGACGTGATCGACGACCTCGGCTTTGCCGGTCATGCCGTGCGCTTCGATCAATTCGCGATAGCGCGCGTGCAGATGATCGCCGAGCGCTTCGAGGTCGCGCTGTTCTTTCGTATGAATGCGCGCGGCCTTGGCAGCCGGACCGCCGTGCTTCCCTTTGTTCGCCGTGATGCCGTCGGCGTCGTTCTTCTGGCGAAACTCGCCATGCGCGAGCGAGGCGATCGTCATCCAGATCTGCTCGGCGATGGCGCGCGTCCCAAGCTTGTCGAGCACGAGCGGCACGCTGGTGTCGTCGCGTCCGCTGACCGCTTCGCGGAGCGCGGTCGTCACGAACGCGGCGGTCTCGGCATCGCTGGCGTGCGACGGCAGCGCGGCGAGCCAGTCTTCGAGCGAGAGGTCCTTCGCGATGTGAAGCAGCGCGCGGGCATGCGACGGCGCGAGCGGTTCGCCGAGCTCGCCGCGCGTGTCGAGGAGCTTGCGAATGTTGTGGCTGGTCGTGAATCGCGAGTGGCCCGGATCGTTCGGGAACGCGCGTGCAGCGGCGAGATGCGGTGGGCGGCGCAACAGGTGCGGCTCGAGCGTGATGCGATCGTCGTCGGTCTCGGCACTGAGGTAGCCGAGCGGTGCCTGGGCATAGCGGCCGAGGCGCGGGCTGGCGATCAGCGGGACGTGCCAAAACGTTTCGCGTACGCCGAGCCGCATCGGCGGGTAATACATGCGGTAGCCGAACCGCCCGCCGCGATCGACGGCCGCGGCCGCTTCGAGGATTTGCGAACGCGTCGCGCGCGGCCCGTCGAGGAGACGGTGATAGTCGTGCGTCCAGATCTGCGAGTTGCGCGCGAGCGGCTTGTTGTACAGGTCGATATCGACCGGCGTCGTCGAGAACAGCGCGATCGAGACCTTGTCGACATACTCGGGATCGGTCGTGACGTTGGCGTCGCGCCGCACGCGCTGCCAGCGATGCGTGCGGATGAAGTCGTCGACGATCTTGTGGCCGTGGTCGCTCGGCTCGGCGCTCTCGTCGATCCAGCCCGATTGCGGAATGCGGATCGTGAAGCTGTCCTCGACGCGCGGGAACAAGTGGAGCAGCGGAATCTGCTGCGCGCGGGGAAGCTCGCGCGCGAGCTCGCGATGGCGCGGGTGCTCGAACAGCACGAGCGTCGCCGGCGTCGGCACGAGCACGAGCTCGCCGGCGAGGTACGCCGCGCGCGTCGCTGCGGGCAGCTTCGAGAACGGTTCGAACGTGACGAGCGTCTTCGCCGGATCGAGCCCTGCCCATGCGAGGAGCTTGTCGACGTCGAGCCCTTCGATCTTCGCGCCGTCGTGACTCGTCCCGAACAGCGACCATCGATCGTTGCCCTTGTCGTCCTGCGTGCGCGATAGCGCGAGCGGCATGATCACGATCGCCGGATCGTGCGCGAGGCGTCCGGCGAGCGCCGCTTCGGCGAGCTCGGGCGGCCATGCAGGGTTGTCATGAAGCATCGCGCGCGACAACGAATGCGGTTGTCCGCGCACGAGCCGTTCGAGGTGCTCGACGATCACGGACGAGATCCGATCGAGCCCGGGCTCGATCAGCTGCGCGTGCTCGTATTCGTCGATGTTGTACGTCTTGCCGTCGCAGATCGGATCGGTCACGTCGAGTGCGACGCGCGGTGCGTATGGCTTGATGCCGACGTACGGCGGCGGCATCAGCTCGGAGTACGCGCGGAGCGGGAACCGTCCCGCCCCGACATACGCTCGTCGTGCCTCGGCCTCGATTCGCTGCCACGCATCGGTCATCGGCCGCGAGCCTACGCTACCCTCACCCGTCGTGACGCGCTTCCGGATCGATTGGCAAACCGAGGTCGGCCACTTCTCGGCTATCGAGCCGACGCTCGACGACGTCCGGGTCCACGCCGCGCAGCTCGCGGCCGGCTACAACGACCCGCGCAACGCGGAGCTGCTGGGCCACACCGATCCGCTCTCCGACGAAGAAGTCGTCGAGCACTACGCCGATGCGATCGACGAAGGTGCGCGATCCTTCCTGTTGTTTGTCGATCACGAGCTCGTCGGCGACGGCGACCTCCGCGGCATCCGCAACGGTGCGGCCGAGTTCGCCTTCATGATCGCGGCGCCGACGTTTCAAGGCAAAGGCCTCGGGACGCGGTTCGCGCTGATGATCCACGCATTCGGCTTCGTGCAGCTCTCGCTCGCGCGGATCTACGCGTCGGTCGTGCCGCACAACGTCGCGTCGCGCCGCGTGTTCGAGAAGATCGGCTACCGGCCCGACGACAGCGCCGAAGCACGCAGTTACGCGGACGAGCCGGGCGATGTCACGCTCTTGATCGAGCGCGAAGCGTTCGCAGCGCAGCATGCGGCGGTGCTCGAGCAGATCGTGTTCGCCGGCCTACATTCGTGACAGTTCGCTTGAAGTGCAACGGCGTACGCGAAGCGAGTTGCCAGGGACCGCGCCGCGTTACAGGGGGCCCGCGGCTCCTGGCTAATCGAATCGCCACGGCTGTCGCGACGCGGAGATAACCGCGGATGACGTTGGCTCGTCGCGTGCTGAACGGCGGCGCATGCGCGTGCGGTTCGCTCTCTACTCTCTCGCGGTCGTAGGTCTGACGGGTTGCCCGTCGATCGGCTTCGACGAAGATCCCGAACAACCGGTCGCCGAGTTCGACCCGGCCAATCGGATCATCCCGTTCCCGAATAACCTCTTGCTCGACCGCGCGACCGGCAGGGTCAACTTACCCGCGCAGTGCAACGAAAGCCCGACGGCGAAAGCGCTCCGCGAAGGCGTGCTGAACAAGCTCGACGGGTTCGGTACCTATCAGCCCGCGATCAACCTGACGTTCACGGCGCCCGTGGATCTCGAGTCGCTCAAGGATCACGCGGTGCTCGTCAAGCGCGCGACGCGCGGCACGGCGGTCGATCCGACGAAGGCGCAGTCGATTCCGGTCGTGCCGATCGCGAGCAAGGCGACGCGCTTCAATGCAGATTGCAGCGACTCGACGAGCGTCGAGCAGATCACGTTCATTCCCGCGCTGCCGCTCGAGCAGCGCTCGACGTACGTGTTCGCGCTCGTCGACGGCGTGACCGGGCCCGGTGGTCCGCTGACGCCGTCGAGTGCGTGGGCGCTGGTCCGCGAGCCCGAGCCCGTCGTCGTGTTCGACGACGCGGGCAACTACGTCTCCGATCGCACGCCGCTCGATCCCGCGAAGCCCGAGGACCTCGTCACGCTGCGCGGCATCGATCAACTCTGGAAAGCGCATGCACCCGCGCTCGCGTTCCTCGCGCAAACCGGCCGCGCGAACGCGAGCGTTCTCGTCGCGACCGAATTCACGACGCAGACGACGACCGAGCCGCTCGACACCGCGATCGCCGGATCGCCTGCATCGAAGCTCGCCGCGCTGCCGCTGCTCGGCAATCAATCGCTGACGGCCGCCGCCGCGAATCGCACGGCGCCGTACGACCAGTGCGTCGCGGCCGATACGAACACGCAGTGCTATCTCAAGGTCACGCTCGGCGCGGGCAACTACGCGACCGGCTCGGCACGCTGCGCACAGCTCGGCTGTGCCGCGATCGGCGATGTCGTCGGCTCGCTCGTGATGTCGAAGCAGTACCAACTCGACGTGCCCGCGGGCGCCATCACGATCCCTGGGCCGTGGAGCGATCCGCGCACGCCGATGGTCGTGCACGACGTCAACACGGCGAACCCGCTCGCGAGCGATGCGCAAGCGAAGCTCGGTGCGCTCGTCATGATCCCCGCGACCGCGGCGCCGGCGTCGGGTTATCCGACCGTCGTCTTCCAACACGGCCTCGGCCGTTCGCGCACGGACGCGTTCGCGATCGCCGGCCGCCTCGCATCGCAAGGCTTCGCGACCGTCGCGATCGACGCCGTCGGTCACGATAGCCGCGCGGTCCGCATCTCGAGCGACGCCGCGCGCGGCTGCGCGAACCCGACGCCGACGACCGCGCCGCAGTGCTACGCGCCGTTCCTCTCGCCGAACCTCGCCGCGACGCGCGACGGCATCCGCCAGACCGTGCTCGATCATCATCAGCTCGTCACGTCGCTCAAAGCGTGCGGCACGACGAACTGCGGCGCGTTGAAAGTCGACGCCTCGCGCATCTTCTATATGGGCCAGTCGCTCGGCGGCATCATCGGCGGCGTCACTGCGAGCCTGCGCAGCGACATCAATGCCGCGGTGCTCAACGTGCCGGGCTTCGGTTGGGCCGACATCCTCGAGAACACCGCGACGCTGCAGATTCGCTGCTCGCTCGTCGACGGGCTGATCGACGCGGGCATCTTGACCGGCGCGAAGTCGGATGTGGTCGCGAAGACCGGCCTGTGCATGGGCGACGACTGGAAGACGCAGCCCGGCTATCGCCAGTTCGCCGTGATCGGGCGCTGGGTGCTCGACTCCGCCGACCCGGCGAACTTCGCGCCGCGCCTCGCGACGAAGAAGCTGCTCGTGCAACGCGTCGACAAGGATCAAGTCGTGCCGAACATCGCGACCGATCGCGCCGGCGCACTCATCGCGCTCGCTCCGGCGCGCGCGTCGTGCGGCGTGCCGAACGCGAGCGGCCAATTCGCGGCGTCGCAAGCGATCACGACGAACCCGACCGCGAACAAGCTCCTCGATTACGTCACCGTCGCGCCCGGCGACGCCGCGTGCGCGCCCGGCAACACGTTCGCGCACGGTTCGCTCCTCTCGCCTGCCGTCCCGACGAACGACGGCACCTTCGCGACCGCGCAGATGCAAACCGACGCGATCACCTTCTTGTCGATCAACAAGTGAGCTCAGCCATGACCCTCCGTGCAACCCTCGCTCTCCTCGCTTTCGCAGGCACCGCGCACGCGAACGCGTTCAACATCAACGAGCACGACGCGCGCGTCACGGGCCGCGGTGGTGCCTCCGTCGCCAGCAACACCGGTGCATCGTCGATCGTGTTCAACCCGGGCGGCATCGCGATCAGCGCGGGGACGAACATCGCGCTCGGCGGCTCGGTCTACATCGCCGAAGGCTTCTACGAGAACGCCGGCGAGAAGACGCCGACCGACAGCGCGCCCGCCGTCGTGCCGAGCATGTACATCACGTCGCGGCTCGCGAAGAAATTCGCCATCGGCGTCGGCTTCCACATGCCGTTCGGCCTCGCCGTCTCGTGGCCCGAGAATCACGCGCAGTCGAACGTGATCCAAGACCAGAGCTTGCGCACGTACTTCATCTCGCCGGTCGCCGGTGTGAACCTCGGCGGCGGTCTCTCGATCGGCGCGGGCGTCGACATCGTGCCCGCAACGATCGAGCTCGAGAGCACGATCATGTTCGCGTCGACGACCGGCACCGCGCACCTCGGCGGCCGCACGGTCGGCTTCGGCGGCCGCGCGGGCGTCATGTATCGCCCACCCGGCGCGCACGGCTTCAAGGTCGGCGTCATGTACCGCTCGCCGGTCGCGCTCGACTTCAAAGGCGACGGCGACTTCGACATCGCCGAGCCGTTTCGCAACGAGCTTCCGAAAGACGGCGCGATCACCGCGTCCGTCACGCTGCCGCAATCGGTCGCCGGCGGCGTCGCGATCTCGCCGATCAAGAGCCTCGAGCTCGAGATCGACGCGACGTGGATCAACTGGAGCCAGACGTTTCCGAACGGCAACCTGACGGTCGATCTGCCCGACGGCGCGACGACGATGTCGCCGCAGAACTACAAAGACACCGTCTCGTATCGCGCCGGTCTCGAGTACGGCTTCGCGAACGGAACCGCGTTTCGCGCAGGCTTCATCTACGATCCGACGCCGATCCCATCGTCGACGGTCTCCGCGCGTCTACCCGACGTCGATCGCCGCAGCATCACGATCGGCGGCAGCGGCGCGATCGGCGACGTCGGCGTGCACGTCGGCATCCTCTACGTGATGCCGAACGAACGAAAGGCCGAGAACAACTACACGTACGGCGTCGAAGCCCTCGTGTTGTCGCTCGGCCTCAGCGGCCAGATCGGCCACTAGTTACTTCTGGAGGTGAAGGTGCGCGCCGCTCCAGGCCGCGTTGCCACCGCGGCGCTCGTCGATCACGGTGATGCCTGCACCGCGCGCAGCGCGCATGAACGCGTTGACCTCCGACGTGCTGTGATCGCGCGTGCGCACGTCGATGGCGTGACCGGCGCGATGCGCCCACCCGAGGTGGTGGCCACCCGTCGTCGAGGTGACGTGAAAGCCGCGCGACCTCGCGAACCGCGAGAGCTCCTGCCACGTCTGTGCACCGCCGTGCGTGTTGGAAAGAAGGTCGGAGGGAATCGTGTCGAGGTCGAGGTTCGTCATGGCTGTGTGTTCCTTTCTGCAAAACCGTTTGTGCAGCGGCGATGCCACGCACGTGTTGCGTCCACGAGTTGACGAAGCGAGTCCTCGCGGACGCAGCGCCGTCGCCGAAGTGCGCGAGAGCTCGCGACGCCGACCCCGTGCTTCCTCGAGGTGACACGCGCTGCGGGGCGGTGTCCCAGCCGGCAACAGCAAGTACATCTGCCACCGAGCCGTGTTTGTCATTGACTGTGCGCGCGCGGCGTTTCAATAGTTCGCGCATGCGCGAATGGTTGGTCGTGGCGTGCGTCCTCATCGGTTGCGGCCCTAATGGCCATAAAGCGCAAGTCGACGCCAACGCAGCAAGCGATGCCGCGGTCGATGCTCCTCCCGATGCGCCGCTCCAATGCGGGTTCGTCGCATCGACGTCGACGTCACAGGCGCTCTCGTTCACGTTCGTTGGCGGATCGGTGCAGAGCTTTGGCTGCGCGCCGATCGATCCGACGTATTGGATGTCGGGCGCGGGCATGTCGGTGACGATCACGTTCGCGCAGCCGCAGTCGTCGCCGTCGCTTCGCGTGTGGGGCATGAACACCGACGACACGGCATCGATCGAGGTCAACGGCGCGCCGTACACCCTCGACGCGACGTCGGCGTCGATCGCGCCCAAGGTCGTGTGCGGCGTCTCGCCGGGTCCGAATGGCGTCGCGTTCGTCAGCGGCAACCTCGCCGGCGCGAACACGCCCGGCGAAGGCAACTACTCCTATCAAGACGTCACGCTGAACGCGGCGAACGTCACGACGGTGAAGCTCGGCGGGCTCACGGGCGCCGGCTGGGGGTTCGTCGGCGCCAACGCGTGTGCCAGCGTGACGGGACCGCTCTAGACGGATCGTTCGAGCGCGCGACGGTCTGGCCGAGACGATCTGTCCGATCGATCACGCAAGGCCGCGAGAGCTCGGCGCTCGCTTCGGGCACCACGCTCGCACTCGCGGCGGGCATGAAACATCTCGCATCCGTGGTGCTCGTGATGGGAATGGCGGCCAGCGCGAACGCGCAACCGATCCAATGGGGACAGAACGGCGACACGCCGGTGCCGCGCGATTACGACGGCGACGGCTACGCCGACATCGCCGTGTGGCGCCCCAGCGACGGCAATTGGTACATCCGCGGGCGCGCGGCCGTGCAGCTCGGCGGCGTCGCCGACACGCCGGTGCCTGCCGACTTCGACGGCGACTATCGGCCCGACTTCGTCGTGTGGAATCGCTCGACGGGAAACTGGCTCGTGAAAAATTCGGTTACCGGTGCGACGCGTGGCCCCGTGCAGTGGGGCGCGCCCGGCGACATTCCCGTGCCCGGCGACTTCGATGCAGATGGTCGCGCGGACTTCGTCGTGTACCGGCCGAGCAACGGCTATTGGTACATCCGAAATTCGGTGACCGATGCGATGACGTCGGTGCAGTGGGGACAAGCGGGCGACAAACCGCTCGTCGGTGATTACGACGGGCTCCCCGGCGACGACTTCACCGTGTGGCGGCCGGGCACCGGCGAGTGGTTCGCGCTCGGCGGCACGAGCCGCAAGTATCGCAAGTCGTATCTGTGGGGACAGCAGGGCGACGTGCCGTCGACGGCGCAGTTCCAGTGCTCGCGCAAAGCGGGCCAGACGATCTTCCGCCCCGGCAGCCCCGCGCAGTGGTGGATGTACGGCAAGCCGATCGGATTTTGGGGCGAGCCGAACGACGTGCCCGTCCCCGCGAACTACAGCGGTGACTACGCGGCAGACATCGCGATCTGGCGGCCGTCGGATGGCAACTGGTGGATCGCGGAGAATCAGAGCTCGCCGCGCTGCAAATCAGATTGGGATGGCGCCGCCACCGCGATCCATCGCGCGAAGGAGGACGTGCACGGCATCACCGTCGTCGCGATCAAGAACGGTCAAGTCGTCTTTCAGTACGGCGCCGGCATGGCGAACTTCAACAATCCGGCGACGCCCGACATCCCGTGGCAGCTCGCGAGCATCTCGAAGCTGTTCATCGCGACGGCTGCGCTGCAACAGATCGATGCCGGCACACTCGCGCTCGACGCACCTGCCGGCACGTTCAACCCGCACAACTACCAGATGCCGACGCTGCGCCATCACGTGACGCACACGTCGAGCCTCATCACCGGGTCGTGCGAAGCAGCGACGATCTGGGAACAGAGTCATCGGCTCGCCGACATCACCGATCCGTGTCTGACGACGGCGAACCCGAACTACTGGTTCCCGATGCAACCGGGCACCGTCTACAACTACACGAACGTCGGCGCGGCGTGGGTCGCTCGCAGAGTCGAGCAAGTGACGAACATGGACTTCGATGCGTACACGAAGAATCGCATCTTCATGCCGCTCGGCATGACGTCGACGGGCTGGTTCGCATCGGACTTCTACGGCCGCTCGATCGCGATGCCGTTCAATGCGCCGGATCAAGCGGCGACGCTGCTCCACATCTCGCCATACGCGTCCGGAAACCTGCGCTCCTCGGCGCTCGATCTCGCGCGCTTCATGAGTGCATGGACGAACGACGGCGTCGCGAACAACGGAACGCGCATCCTCGCGCCCGGCCGCGTCGCGTGGGCGTTGTCGCCGATGTCGACGATCAGCCCCCACGGCTTCCTATGGTTCAGGCGCTGGATCGCCGGCCGCGACATGTGGATGCACAACGGTCAGATCACCGGCATCTGCACGCGCCTCGAGATCGACACCGCGAAGAAAGAAGGCCTCGTGATTCTGACGAACGGCAACTGCGATCAAGCGAACGGACACATGGACGCGATCCAAGAAGTCGCCTGGTATACGCTCGACCAACAGTGAGGCCGCTCCGCTTCTCGATCAATGTCACGCTCGACGGCTGCATCGATCACCGCATGGGAATCGCGGACGAAGCGTTGCACACCCACGTGGTGAGGATGTTCGAGCGCGCCGATGCGCTGCTGTTCGGGCGTGTCACCTACGAGATGATGGAGTCGGCGTGGCGGCTTCCGCTGAAGCAGGCGATGCCCGAATGGATGCTGCCGTTCGCGAAGACGATCGACGCGATGAAGAAGTACGTCGTGTCCAGCACGCTCGTGAACGTCGATTGGAATGCGGAGCTCGTGCGCGGTGACCTGCGGAGCGCGGTGGTGCAGCTGAAGCAGCAACCGGGTAAGGCGATTCACGTCTGCGGCGCGAAGCTCGCGCTCGGGCTCGCGGACCTCGGGCTGATCGACGAGTACGAGCTGATCGTCCATCCAGTGATCGCGGGACGCGGGCCAGCGTTGTTCGCGGGACTCCGCGAGCGGCTCGTGTTGAAGTTCGTCGGTCACGAGCAGCTCGGTGCGGGGACGCAGGTGCTTCGCTACGTTCCCTAAGCGCTCGGTTGCCACACCGTGCGCCGTCGCGCAGTGCCGGTCGGCGTCCAAGGTGAGACGAACGCTAGCGATCTCGCGGTCAACCGCGTGCAAATGTCTCGTCCGCGCACACCGGAGCGTTTCCGCACTTCGGCCGTGTCGAAGGCGCTCGGTAAGATGCCGAGAACGTTATGACGCGCGATCGGCGCGGCTCTTGAAAAGGTCGGCTGCGTCAGTCGACCTTCCCAAAGGCCAACCGTGACAGTCTCACCGAAGACACGAAAGCGCTCGCGATCCACACGCATGACGGGGATCGCCAAAGTGCCGTCCGGCATCGCGGGACTCGACGAGATCACCAACGGCGGCCTGCCCGAGGGGAGAACGACCCTCGTCTGCGGCGCTGCCGGCTGCGGCAAGACGCTGTTCGGGATGGAGTTCCTCGTCAACGGCGCACGCGACCACGGCGAACCCGGCGTGTTCTTGGCCTTCGAAGAAACCGCCGACGAGATCGCGGAAAACGTCGCGTCGCTCGGCTTCGACGTCAAGCAGCTGATCGCGCGCAAGTTGCTCGTCGTCGACTTCGTACACATCGACCGCAGCGAGATCCAAGAGGCCGGTGAGTACGATCTCGAAGGTCTCTTCGTCCGCATCGCGCACGCGATGGACTCCGTGAATGCGAAGCGGCTCGTGCTCGACACGCTCGAAGCACTGTTCGCGGGTTTCCAAAACGAAGCGCTGCTACGCTCAGAGCTGCGGCGGTTGTTCCGGTGGCTCAAGACGCGCGGCATCACTGCGGTGATCACCGCCGAGCGCGGTGAAGGCACGCTCACGCGTTACGGCCTCGAGGAGTACGTCTCCGACTGCGTGATCGCGCTCGACAACCGCGTCGTCGATCAAGTCTCGACACGCCGGATGCGAATCGTGAAGTACCGGGGCAGTGCGCACGGCGCGAACGAATACCCGTTCCTGATCGACGAGACCGGCTTCTCGGTGCTGCCGGTCACGAGCCTCGGTCTCGATTACGAGGTGTCCGACGAGCGTGTACCGACGGGCGTCGCCGCGCTCGACAACATGCTCGAAGGCGGCGGCTATTACCGCGGCTCGAGCATCTTGGTCTCCGGCACCGCTGGCACCGGCAAGAGCAGCCTCGCCGGGTTGTTCGCGGAAGCGAGCTGTCGCCGCAAAGAGCGCGCGCTCTACTTCGCGCTCGAAGAATCGAGCGCGCAGGTATGTCGCAACATGCGCTCGATCGGGCTCGACCTCGAGGGCTGGATCCAGAAGGGCCTGCTGCGCATCCAGGCCGCGCGACCGACGGTGTTCGGCTTGGAGCAGCACCTCGTCACCATTCACAAGCTCATCGAAGAGTTCAAACCGCGCGCGGTCGTCGTCGACCCGATCTCGAGCCTCGTGAATACAGGGAACTCGTTCGAAGTGAAGTCGATGCTCGTACGGCTGTTCGACTACTTGAAGATGAAGCAGATCACCTGCCTCGTCACGTCGCTGACGGACGCGCGGGGCATGGAGGAGACCGAGATCGGCATCTCTTCACTCATCGACACCTGGTTCCAGGTGCGCGACATCGAGATCGCGGGCGAGCGCACGCGCGGGCTGTTCCTCGTGAAGTCGCGCGGCATGGGGCATTCCAACCAAGTTCGCGAGTTCGTCATCACGTCGCGCGGCGTCGATCTGATTCCGGTCGCCATCGGTCCGAACGGTGTGTTGACCGGTTCGGCACGCATCAACCTCGAGATGGAGCAACGCGCACAGGCGATCGCGCGCCAACAAGAGATCGAGCGCCGGCAACGCGCTCTCTTGCGCAAGAGCAAGAGCCTCGACAACCAGATCGAGCTCATGCGCGCGGAGCTTGCAGCGGAGCAAGAAGAGCAAGCATCGCTCGCCACGGAGGCGCGAGAGCGCGAGCTTCGTCTCCAGGAGTCGCGGGCACAGCTCGCGCATGGGCGCAGCGCCGGCAAGGCGAGGAAGTCATGATCGCGACGAGATCGAAGCGTAAACGCGGTGCGCGTACACGCAAGCGCATCGAGAAATCCGCGCGCAATGAATATCTCCTCAAGCTTTACGTCGCGGGCCAGACGCCGAAGAGCATCCAGGCGTTCGAGAACCTCAAGGAGATCTGCGAGACGCACCTCCAGGGGCGCTATCGGATCGAAGTCGTCGATCTGATCGAGAACCCCGCGCTCGCACGGGGTGATCAGATCCTCGCTCTGCCCGCGGTCGTGCGGCAGCTCCCGCCGCCGGTGAAGAAGATCATCGGCGATTTCTCCAACGCAGAACGAGTGCTCGTCGGACTCGACCTACGCCCACTCTCTAGATCGCGGTCCATGTGAAACCCGGGACGAAGAAGATCGTGCTGCGCCTCTACATCGCCGGATCCGCCGATCGCTCGACGCGCGCGCTGCAAAATGCGAAGGGCATCTGCGAAGAGTACCTCGCGGGAGAGTACCAGCTCGACGTCGTCGACATCATCAAGCAGCCTGGCCTCGCAAGAGCCGATCAGATTCTGGCCGTACCCACGTTGATCAAGAAGTCCCCCGCACCGCCATGCCGCTTCATCGGTGACCTCTCGGATCGCGACGTCGTGCTCGTCGGGTTGAATCTGAAACGAAAGCGCTAACGTGAAGAAGTCTCGCGCCAAGAAAGCCTCGAAGCGTGCGCCGCGCAAGCGCACTGCGAGCGTCGCGCGGCTTCAAGCGCGCTTGAAGGAAGCCGAGGAGACGCTCGACGCGATCCGAGCGGGTGATGTCGACGCGCTCGTCGTTCAAGGGCCGGCCGGCGATCAGGTGTTCACGCTCAAAGGTGCCGATCATCGCTATCGCCAGCTCGTCGAGACGATGAACGAAGGTGCCCTGATGATCACGGCGGAGGGAACGATCGTCTATGCGAACGCTCGCTTCGCGAACCTGGTCCGCACACCGCACGAGCGCGTCCTCGGATCCCAGATCACCGCGTACGTGCAAACCTCGCAGCACGCCATGCTCGAAGCGCTTCTGCGCGAGCGCGCGTCGGCGAAGGCCGAGGTCGACATCATCGCGGCGGACGGCACGCACGTTCCGGTTTACCTGTCCGCGACCGCGGGCTGGGAGGAAGACCAGGGGCTGACCTGCGTGATCGCGACGGATCTCTCGGAGCAGAAGCGCAGCCTCGAGATGATCGCGGACGAGCGACTCACCGCGGAGATCGTCGAGCAAGCAGCCGAGGGCATCGTCGTCTGCGACCTCGAAGGCAGAGTGATCCGAGCGAGCCGCGCCGCGCAGCGCGTGACCGGCGGCAATCCGTTGTTGCTGCCGTTCGAAGAGGCGTTTCCGCTGCAGTCCGTCGACGATCCGCACGCAGCGCGTACCGTGCTCGAGTCCGCGCTCGCCGGCGAGACCACGACCGGCCGCGAGGCGGCGCTGTTGCGCGGCGATCGCGACCCGATCGTCTTACTGTTGTCCGCGGGCCCGGTGCTCGGTGCGCGCGGCGAGCCGCTCGGGTGCGTGATCTCGTTCGTCGATGTCACCGATCGCAAGCGCGCGGCGGAAGAGCGCCTTCGCCTGCTCGATCACGCGAACGATGCGCGCGCCGAGGCAGAGGCCGCGAATCGCGCGAAGGACGAATTTCTCGCGATGCTTGGCCACGAGCTGCGCAATCCCCTCGCGCCGATTCTGACGGCGATCGAGCTGATGAAGCACCGTCCCGGCGCAGCGAGCACCGAGCGCGAGCGCGACGTGATCGAGCGGCAGGTCAAGCACGTCGTGATGCTGGTCAACGACTTGCTCGACGTGTCTCGCATCGCGCAGGGCAAGGTCGATCTCCACCGGCATCCTGTCGCGCTTGCCGACATCGTCGCGAAGGCGATCGAAGCGTGCAGCCCGATCCTCGAAGACCGGCGGCATCGCCTCGAGGTCGACGTCGAGCCCGACCTCGTCGTCGACGCAGACGAGGCGCGTCTCTGTCAGGTGATCTCGAACTTGCTCACGAACGCAGCGAAGTACACGCAGAGCGAAGGACGCATCGTGATCACGGCCTCGCGCATCGGCGCGGAGGTGGTCGTGATCGTTCGTGACAACGGCATGGGCATCGCGCCGGAGCTACTGCCGACGCTCTTCGATCGCTTCGTGCAGAGCCGCCGCACGATCGATCGCTCCGACGGCGGACTCGGCCTCGGCCTTTCGATCGTGCGCAGCCTCGTCAACTTGCACGGCGGCACCGTCGCCGTGCGAAGCGCCGGCATCCGCCGCGGCAGCGAGTTCGAAGTACGCCTCCCCGCGTGCGATGCGCCCGTCGCCGCGAAGGAAGCACAGCCCGAGCCGACGGAGTCCCCGGAGAGCCGCCGCATCTTGATCGTCGATGACAATAGCGACGCCGCGATGATGCTCGCAGACGCGCTCTCGGCGATGGGTCACAAGACGCGCGTCGCGTTCGACGGCCCGTCGGGACTCGACGCCGCCGCCGGCTTCGCGCCCGACATCGCCTTCCTCGATATCGGGCTGCCCGCGATGGACGGCTACGAGCTCGCGCGCAAGATGCGGACGGAGCTGGCGCGCCCGCAGCTGCGGCTCGTCGCGCTGACCGGATACGGCCAGGACTCCGATCGCAAGCGCAGCGCCGAGGCCGGCTTCGATGGCCACATGGTCAAGCCGATCAACCTCAGCGCCGTCGCGTCGACGATCAAGCGTCTGACGCAGTCGCCCGAATGATCGTCGCGCGCCGCGCGTACCGTCGCTTGCCCCAGATCGCGACGCCATAGCGATCGGTGCGCTGGTTGTCGGCGCCTTCGACATCGTGCCAGCGAGCTTCGAGCTCGGCGTTCGCGATGAAGCCGCGTGATGTCTGCAGCCACGGGTCTTCGAAGTAGAAGCCGTCGCGGTCGTAGCCGATCGCGATCACCCAATGGCCTTCGTCCCACGCTTGGATCATCAGGACGACTGGTCGCTCGCGGTCGAGGCACTTGCGTAGCTGCTTCGGCGTCATGTCGCGATACGGTTTGACCGAGAGGCCGTACTGCGCGGCGACGCGCTCGAGCTGGATCGGGTCCGTGCCGTCGCGCGTGACGTTCGGCACTTCGCCGGCGACGGCGATCATGTCACGTCGACATCCGCTTCCGTGCGCGGGCCGACGCCGTAGTAGCGGCAGATCGCGAGGAGCGCCGCCGGCCCGCAGGTGTCGTCGCGCGACTGCAGCGCGGGCGGCAGATCGATCTTGATCGCGCGCTTCGGGATCTTCATTGCTTCTCGAGAAATGCGACGACACCGGGCGTCTGCGCTTGTTTCGCCGCCGCGCAGAGCAGCATCGCTTCCATCGCTTGCTTCATCGAGAGCGGGCCACCGTCCAGCTTCTCGATGCGCGGCTTCCAGAACTTCTCGATCTCGGCTTTGCGCTTCTCGTCGCAGAGCGGCACGAATGTCAGTGCCATGTACGGGCGATACAGCTCGGGCAGCTTCGCGGTGATCTTGTCGTAGTTATCGACGACAAACTTGTACGACGCCTCGCGCGTGCGCGGATTCTCGAAGCCGCCGCGCAACAAGCTGAGGCCTTCACGCAGCTCGAACTCGTCGGTGATCGAGATCGCCATCGCGCGCGCGACGAGCTTCGGATCGCCGAACGAGCCGAGCATCGCGAGGAGCTGGCCGCGTTCGTCGCGATCTTTTGCCTTCTTCGCATCTTCGTGCACGCGGTCGAACAGCTTCTCGTCACCGTTGTACGCCGCGATCTCGAGCGCGACCGGCACGAGCTCGGGCTCGATCGCCGTGTGATCGTCGAGCCACTTGCGCGCGAGCACGCCGGCCTCGTCGATCAGCGCTTTGTCGCGGCCCTTGCCGGCGACGAGCGCGAGGAGCGCGGGGCGGAGCTGCTTCGTGTCGTCGTCTTCGCCCTTCTTGCTGTGCCAACCGAGATCGACGGCGCGCGCTTGATAGAGCCGCTTGATCAGGCGCTCGTAGTTCGGCCGCAGTTTGTCGGGGACCATGTCGTCGATGCGCGCGACGATCGCGATCGACGCGTCCACGATGTGACGACTCTTGTCCTTCGCGAGCTTGTCGACGAGTGCGAGCGCCACGCCGTTCTTCACGTCACCGGCGGCGACGAGCGCGTTGATGTCGCCGACGAGTGCAACGCGCTCCGGCAGCGTGAGCACCGAGTCCGCCCGCGCGAGCAGTGGCTCGAGCATCGTGCCCTGCGGATTCATCCGGTAGTAACCGAGCCCACCCTCGTTCGGAAACACCCAGTCGGGACACTTCGTCGCCGTCAGCGCGAGCTCGCCGGTCGGTTGCGAGAGCAGCGTGCAATCGTGACCGGTCTCGCTGCCAACGCCCCACCGCACGCACACGGGGATTTGCCACGTGCGCTTCGGATCGATCTTCGAGCCCGTCGGTTTGTAGCGCTCTTGCGCGAGCGCCAGCTTCGGCGCGCCCTCGCACGACAGCGTGAACGCGACCTTCGGCAACCCGCTCTGCAACACGAACGAGTCGAAGATCGGCTTCATGTCTTTGCCGGCGGCAGACGTCATCGCGCCGACGAAGTCGTCGTACGTCGCCGTCTTCCACGCGTGCTTCGCGAGGTACTGCTGCACGCCTTTCTGAAACACGTCGGGCCCGATCCAACGCTCGAGCATCGTGAGCACGGCGCGACCTTTGAGATACGTGATGCCATCGAAGCCGGTCTCGATGTCACCGTGCGACTCGATCGGCTGGCGAATCGTCCGCGCGGAGTCGAGGCTGTCGGCGCCCATCACGCGCGAGCTCGCCGCGACCGAGAGCGTCTGCACGTCCCACTCGGGTTTCCACTTGTCGATGATCTTGCCTTCCATCCACGTCGCGAACGCTTCGTTGAGCCAGACGTCGTCCCACCACGCGAGGGTGACGAGATTTCCGAACCACTGGTGCGCGATCTCGTGCGCCGCTGTCACCGCGAACGCCTGCTGCTTGTCGAGCGTCATCTCGTCGGGCTTCGTGAGCACGAGCGCCTGCCGATACGTGATCAGGCCCGGATTCTCCATCGCGCCCGCGTTGAACACCGACACCGCGACGTGATCGAGCTTCTTGAACGGATACGGCGTCCCGAAATACTCCTCCATCGCCGCGACCAGCTCGCGCGTGACCTGCGCCGGGTAGGCCGCGTCCGCGCCGCGCCCGCGCGGCACGACGATGCGCATCGGCACGCCCTTCGGCGTGGTGCCCGCGTCGACAAAGTCGAACGGCCCGACCGCAAACGCGACCAAGTAGCTCGGCATCGGCGGCGTCTGCGCGAACCGCGTGACCTTCATCGCGCCGTCGGCCTTCTCCGACTCGACCGGCGTGTTCGAGATCGCGGCGAGCGCCTTCGGCGCACGGATCGTGACCTGCCACGGCACCTTGAACGACGGCTCGTCGAAGCACGGAAACGCGCGGCGCGCGTCGACCGCCTCGAACTGCGTGAACGCGTACCAGTCCCCGCCTTCTTGCGCGGTGTAGATGCCGTCGCCGTCGTTCTTCGTCATCTTGCCGCGGTACTTCACGTGCACCGTGCGTTTGCCTGCAGCAATCTGCTTCGCGGGAATGAGGCCGACGTAGTTCTTCGACGGTGCGAACGGCTTCATCGCGACGCCATCGATCTTCGCCTCGTCGATCTCGATCTCCACCGCGTTCAACCACAGCACGTCGAGCGGCGCGGTCACATCGAGCTCGATCGCGATCGATCCCGAGAACACTTCTGTCGCGGGATCGATCGTCAGCTCGACGGCGTTGCTCAGCGGCCGCGCTGTCGTCGGCAAGCGCAGCTGCGGCGGCGCCGGATCGCTCGGCGGCGTCGGCGCCGGCTTGTCATCTTTCGGAGCCGACTTCGTTCCGCATGCCACCAGGATCAGCAGAGCCACGCGCTTCATGAGCGCGACTATGCCAGCTAGGGCGAGTACTGGAGGGCAATCACCTTCAGGCTCGTGCAGGTGTTGAACGGATTGTTCGGCGAGCCAATCGGAGCGTTCCACCCGCAGTTGCCACCACCGGTGATCGAGACCGCGCGCCCGCCGCCCGACTTGTTCGTGTTTCCCGCGTTGCCGTTACCGCCGCGTGACCAGTCGCTCGTGACGACGAACGGCGTGCCCGAGAGGTCGATCGCGGCGACGCCGTTCTGACTGCCGTTGCCGCCGCAGTCCATCGCGGCGCCGAGCGGCATCGACGAGACGGGGATATCCGGATCGTTGAACGCGGGGTCGTGGCTCAGCGAGCCTGTCGACGTCGTGAAGACACGATCGCAGACGTCGATCTGGAGCGTCATCGGATCGATGCGCATGCGCGCATAGGTCGTGCGCACGTTCGTGCCCGGGCTCTTGTTGCCCGCGGTGTACTGGCCGTAGTTCGTGGTCGGATTCGCCGCCGACAAATACTCGACGCCGGTGTGGCAATACGCCGTCCACGGCTTCGTCGGATCGGCGGCGGCGTAGAGCGTGACGCTGGAGTTGTCGGGCACCGGTTTGTGCGCGGCGACCTCGGCGCACGTGCGCGGCACGTAGCAGACGCGCGTGCCCGGTCCGGTCGACTCGCAGGCCGCGGGACAACCCCCGTTGCTCGTCGCGCACGCGTCGATCGGCGTACAGGTGATGCCGTCGCCCATGTAGCCGGTCGGGCATTCGGGCGTGGGCAGCGGGGCATCGATGTCGACCGGGTCGGTGGTCGGGATGGTGCGCTCGAACGAGCACGCCGTCAGACAGATGAACAACCACGTCCGCACGATCCCCATCGTACCGGCTTTCACGACTTGCGGGGAATCGACATCTGGTCGGCCATGACGCCGGCGAACCATGCGCGAAATCGTTCACGAACTTTGTCGTCGGGTGACAAACCCGTCATCGCGTAGAGCTCGCGATCGAGGAGAGCGAGGCCGAAGGTCGCGGCGGAGGTCAGCAGCACGGCGAACTGCGCTTCTTCGAGCGGGCGGTTCTTGCCCCACACTTTCCACGCGGCGTGGAGGGCGACGGCCATGTCGCGGAGAAGTGACTTCTCGGGCGTCTTGAGCTTCGAGAGGACGAGCCACGCGAGCAAGCGCGCGTGCCCGTGGACGCGCAGGACCTGATCGATGCGCTCGAGGATGCGGTGCGTGAGGTGGCGGACGTCGGCGTCGAGATCGGTAAACGCCGCGAGGAGCTCGCACTGGAGCTTGTCGACGGCGCGGGTCGCGACGGCGTCGACGAGATCTTCGCGACTACCGAAGTGGTGGAGCACCGTCGGGTGCGAGAGGCCGACGTCGCGCGCGATGTCTTGGAGCCGGAGGCCTTGCGGGCCGACTTCGAGCAAACGGCGTTCGGTCGCGTCGAGGATCGTCGCGTGGGCCTGCTCGGCCGAGAGCCGAGTCCGTGGTTTGCGCGGGCGTTTGGTAACGCGGGGCACGGGAGGGATGGTGCGCGAACTGGTGGCTATTGACAAGATTGTAGATAGTGTTATCTACAATCTTGTCGATAATGGCTACGCGAAATCGTCCCATCGTCGCGCTGCGTGCCCTGATGGAGCTCGCGCAGGATCCCGATGACCTGCCGAAGGTCTTCAAGATCATCGAGAGCCTGCCGGGGCGCAGCACGGAGCGGATCCTGAGGAACACGCGTGCGCACGAGAGCGGCCGCAGACTTCTCGCCGAGCAACCCGCGATCGGGACGCTCCTGTCGGATCGCGCGGCGCTCGCGGCGCTGCCGGACGGCACGCTCGGCCGCGCGTACTACGAGCTGACCGAGACCGCGAAGATCTCCGCGGACGGCATCGTGCAAGCGAGCATGGCGGAGCGCGAGGCGCCGCAGCTGACCGGCGAGCTGAAGTTCGTCGGCGAGCGCATGCGCGATACGCACGATCTCTGGCACGTCGTCACGGGATACGGCACCGACGTCGTCGGCGAGCTCGCGCTCCTCGCATTCACGTTCGCGCAAGCGCCGCACATGGGCGTCGGCCTGATGGTCGGCTTCGCGTATCTGCAGCGCATGCCGATCGTGAACGCGGAGATCCGCAACGCGTATCGGCGCGGCAAGCGCGCGGCGTACATGCCCGCGGTCGCGTGGGAGACGTTGCTCGATCAACCGCTCGAGGTCGTGCGTGCGAAGCTCGGCGTCGGCGCGCCGCCCGTCTACACGCCGATCACGAGTGCCGAGCTGCGCTCGACCGTTCCGGTCGCACGGCGATTCTGGTCACGCACGTTCTTTGGAGCACCGTCATGAATGACTTCGACGTCTTGATCGTCGGCGCCGGCATCTCCGGCATCGGCGCCGCGTATCACTTGCAGACGAAGCTACCGAACAAGACATTCGCGATCCTCGAGGGCCGCGAGCGGCTCGGCGGCACGTGGGATCTGTTTCGCTATCCCGGCATCCGAAGCGACTCGGACATGTACACGCTCGGCTTCTCGTTCCGGCCGTGGAGTCACGGCAAGGCGATCGCGGACGGCAGCACGATCCTCACGTACCTCCAAGACACCGTCGCCGCCTACGGCATCGACAAGAAGATCCGCTACAGCCACCGCGTCGAGCGCGCGCACTGGTCATCAACCGACGCGCGCTGGACGCTCGACGTTCGCGACGCGAGCGGCGCGCTCGTGGCTTACACGTGCAAGTTCCTGTTCGCGTGCGCCGGTTACTACGACTACGCCGCGGGCTACACACCGGACCTCGCCGGCATCGAGGATTTCCGCGGCCGCGTCGTGCATCCGCAGCGCTGGACAGAAGACATCGACTACGCAGGCAAGCGCGTCGTCGTGATCGGCAGCGGCGCGACGGCGATGACGCTCGTCCCTGCCCTCGCACAAACCGCTGCGCACGTCACCATGCTGCAGCGTTCGCCGACGTACGTGATCTCCGCGCCCGCGACCGACCGCATCGCGCACGCGCTCGAACGCCGTCTGCCGCCACAAGTCGCGCACGGCATCACGCGCTGGAAGAACGTCCTGATCGCGACCGCCTTCTACAAGTTCGCGCGCGCCTATCCCGATCGCGCGAAGCGCTTCCTCGTCGACAACGTGCGCAAGGCGATCGGCAAGTCGGTCGACGTCGAGAAGCACTTCACGCCGCGCTACAACCCGTGGGACCAGCGCCTCTGCCTGATCCCCGACGGCGATCTCTTCAAAGCGATCAACAACGGCTCGGTCTCGGTCGTCACCGATCACATCGAACGCTTCACGGAGACCGGCATCCGCCTGCAATCCGGCGAAGAGCTCGCGGCGGACCTCGTCGTCACCGCGACCGGCCTCAACTTGCAATTACTCGGCGGCATCGAGCTTAGCGTCGACGGCGCGCGCGTCGATCCCGCCAAGCGCGTCTTCTACAAGGGCCTGATGCTCAGCGACGTTCCCAACCTCGCGCTCGCGATCGGCTACACCAACGCGTCGTGGACGCTCAAGTCCGAGCTCACCGGCGTCTATGTCTGCCGCCTCCTCGAGCACATGGATCGCAAGAACACCAACGTCGTCGTACCCCGCACGAACGGCGACGTCGAAGAGCAGCCGCTCCTCGATCTCGCCTCCGGCTACGTGCAACGCGCACGCGATCAGTTCCCGCGTCAAGGCAGCGCCCTACCGTGGCGCCTCTACCAGAACTACCTCCTCGATCGCGCACTCCTCAAATTCGCGCCGATCGACGACGCCGCGCTCCACTTCACGCGCGCCACGCCCAGCACCCAGAAAGCGGCCGCCTGATGCAACCGATCCTGATGCCGCTCCTCGAGCGCACCGTCCGTCGATCGCTCTGGCGCACCGGCGTCAAGACCACATACATCGCCACGCCACTCGGCCGCGTCCATCTCTACGACGCGCCGGGCACCGGCTCGCTCCCCACCATCGTGCTCCTCCACGGCATCTCCGCGACGGCATCGGCCTACGCACCGGTGATCGCGCGCCTCCGCCGCGACGCGAAGCGCGTCGTCGCGGTCGAGTTTCCGGGCCACGGCTTCTCCGACGCCCCACGCACCACGCTCACGCCCGAGCTGCTGTTCGAGACGATGACGAACGTCCTCGACACGATCGAAGGTCCGATCATCCTCGTCGGCAACTCGCTCGGCGGCGCGGTCGCGGTCAAGCACGCGATCGCGCGCCCCACACATGTCGCCGCGCTCGTCCTCCTCTCGCCCGGCGGCGCCGCGACGACCGACGAACAATTCGATGCACTCAAAGGAGCGTTTCGCATGAAGTCGCGCCGCGAAGCGCGCGCGTTCATCGATCGCGTCAACCACAAGACGCCGTTCATCGCGCGCTTGCTCGCCCACGAGCTTCCCGCCGCGATCCGCCGGCCCGCCGTGCGCGACTTGCTCGACAACACGACCACCGAGCACGCGGTCGCCGAACACGAAGTCGCCGCTCTGCCGATGCCGATCTTGCTCTGGTGGGGCCGCTCGGAACGTCTGCTACCGCAGTCGCACCTCGCGTGGTGGCGCGCGCACTTGCCGAAACATGCCGTGATCGAGGAGCCGGAAGGCATCGGTCACTGCCCGCACATGGACGATCCGAAACGCGTCGCAAAACGAATCATCGAATTCGCTCACAATCTCGATGCGCCAAATGCGCAGGCGTGACGCACGCGTCGCAGACGCTTGCAGTAGCCACTGAGGCAGATTTGTCGCGCGGATAGCCCTGATTCCGCGTGATGACTTTCGGCGTCAATGTTGCCTCTGGCGCGGGCATGTTCACTCGTACGGCAACTCGACTAGCCATTGCATCGATCGCGCTCGCGGGATGCAGCGATGGCGATGAGCTCAAAGTCACGCCGATTTACAACCACGCGAATGGACGCGTCGTCGTTCAGATCAATCGCGACATCGAGAGCGGCGAGACGCTGTTCGTTCAGGCACGCCGTGGAAAGTTCGGTGTTCTGGATTGCACCCAATTGGCAGCGTCGATCGCGCCGGTCGAAGAAGCGACCGGCGATTCGATCGATGGCCCGCTCGTCGACCCGAAGCTGACAAAGCCGTTCTACGGGCCCGAGTGGGGCCAGGGCAACCCGACGCCGGAGATGTTGGCGTCGGTCGCGAACGGGACCGATTCGATCATCGACGTGTGTTTGATGAACGGCGATAAGGTCGTCGCGCGCGTCGAAGCGGATCTGTTTCAGGCGTGGGATCGCGGCCGCAAGCAAGGGCTCGGCGGCAAGGCCGATGACCCGAGCGGCGAAGTGCGCATCAACAGCGCGTACGAATACGGCGTGCGCTGCGTCGCGGAGCTCGGCGAGATTCCGTTCTTCGAGTCGAACGGCGACGGCACGTACTCGACGTACAACTGTTTGGAGTCGACGCCGATCCCGATGACGGTGACGGCGGATGACGGCACCGTGAAGGCGCCGCAAACGGGTACCGAGCCGAAGTGCGATGCGCCGCAGTTCATCTATAGCTTGTGCGAAGCGGGGCCGCGCGTCGCGACCCGCGTGAACGAGCAAGGCACGCGCTTCACGCTGCTGTGCCGCAAGAGCATCGGCGGCTACTCGTCGGATCAGTACAACGACATCGCGATGATCGGGCACAACCCGTTCACCGGTAAGACGTGCTTCTTCCAGAACGCGCTGTACTCGAAGATCGACGGCGGTCACATTCCGCACCCCGCGGATAAAGAGAAGTCGACGAATTTGTGGAGCGGCGTGCACGGTGGTCGCGGAAGCGGCATCGAGTGCGGCGGTTGCCACGGCGCGGATCCGCTGATCCACTCGCCGTGGATCGACGGCGCGAAGGATCAAGCGGGCCGCCCGATCGTTCCGAAGATGGGTGTGGATTTCGATCTGCCGCTCGGCGCGCTCGACACGCCGTACGCGATCGTGAATCGCCGCGGCCAGGGTTGGACGATGCCGAAGCAGCTCGTGTCGCCCGAGGCCAACGCGTGTTTGAAGTGTCACCGCATGGCGGATGACCGCTTCGGTCGCGATTGGCTGGAGCGGCTCGAGGGCACGGACTCGTCGTGGACCAACATCACGACCGCGAAGTACAACGAGGCGCACAAGAAGTACTGGATGCCGACCGACATGACGTTCAACTCCGACGCGGAGTGGAATGCATCGGAGCAGAAGAAGGCGCTCGATTTCTTGCAGGCGTGCTCCGACAACACGTCGAACCCGGCGTGCGTGTGGAAGGACGTGCCGGAATCGCTCGACGGCGGCACCGGCGGCGGCAAGCTGCGCAACCCGGTCTCGCTGCCGGATGCTGAGCTCGCGAAGCAAGCGACGACGTTGCTCGGCATGAACCGCAACGCGCAATCGCAAGTCTGCCAGGAGTGCCACTCCGGTAACGCGCAGACGCTGCGCGAGTGGCAAGAGAAGACGGACATCGCGCTCAGCACGTGTCTGTCGGCCACCGAAGGCGGCGAGCCCAAAGAAGACAAGCACGCTGACGTCGACGTGAATCGTGGCGACTTCAAGCACTACGGTCCGTACGAAGTCGCCGCCGGCGCCACGATCTCGGTGCGGATGACCGGCACCGGCGACGCCGACCTCTACGTGAAGCGCGGCGCCGAAGTCAGCGAGCAGGTCTACGACTGCCGTCCATATACGGGCACGTCGGAAGAGTCGTGCTTGCCCGGCTCGTTCAACGCGACCGGCCCGGCGACGTTCTACGTCGGCGTGCACGGCTACGCGAACGCGAAGTTCAGCCTGACCGTGAACTACAAGGCGCCCGGTAATGTTCAGAAGCCCGCGAAGGAGATCGTGCGTTGCGTGCGCATGGAGCCAGATCACGATGACTCGCCCTACTCGCCCGGCAAGCTCGGCATCTACGCGGCTGCCGCGCACCTCGGTTATTTCACCGATACGTTCAAGCAAGCGTTCCCCGCCGACGAAGGCAATAACAACGCCGATACGTGGGCGCTCGAGTACGGCAAGTTCAAGTCGCGCGTGTCGATGCCGAAGGGCAACCACCCGCGGTTCTCGCAAGCGGAGCTCGACATCGTCGCCGAGTGGTTCGCGCGCGGCTTGCCGCGCCTCGAGGAGAACCTCCCCGTCGACACCGGTCCGACGTCGTGCACGCCGAGCGTGTCGCCGTTCGTCGCAACGCACGTCAATGCGATGAAGACGACCGGCTGGGGCGCGGTGAACAAGGCCGCGGGCATGAACATGTTCGACATCGCGGGCCGTCCCGACGCATCGTCGAAGAGCTACGCGACGGGTTGGACGCGCATGGGTCAACTGAAGATCGCGCGCGAGCTCTCGTTCAACTCGTTCTTCTGGCAGCGCGTGTCGCCCAACGGCCGCTTCATCGCGAACGGCGCGACCGGCGGTGACGGCGCGGTGATCAGCGATCTGCAGACGAACAAAGACATCCGGGTGCAGGCGGCGTACGACCCGAACTTCTGGCCCGACGGCAATGCGTGGGTGTTCCAAGGCACGCCGATCGGCACGGGCCTCTGCACGACCGCGCTGCTCAACGCGAACCCGGATCGCATCAACTTCAGCGAGTCGCAGTGCTCGACCGTCGACGGCATCACGCTCTATCAGCACCTCGGTCAGGGCTTGAACGGCGGCGATTACTTCACCGTCAACAGCCAGTTCACGAGCGACAACCCGTCGTGGGTCGTCAACGCGGACCCCTCGGCGAGCTTCGGCGCGACCGCGCAGATGAAGCTGACGCCGATGGTGTTCGACGGCATGCGCTTCAACGGCAAGCCGCAGGTCAACCTGACGACGCCGTACGAAGGTGACACGGTGCTGTCGCCGTCGACGAAGCTCGTCGTGAGCCGGTTCGGCAACGCGAACGGTCATCTCGGTTACGTGCTCCGCCGCGTCAACGCGACCCCGAATGGCTCGTCGTACACCGTGACGACGACCGAAGTCGGCCGTTACTGCACGCAGGGCGCGAAGCCGTCGATCTCGTTCGACGAGCGCTTCTTGACGACGCACCACTACGTCACCGCGAACGATTGGGCCGACCTCGGCTACGCGTCGGCGCAGGACCCGGCGTTTGTCGCGCTGCTCGCGAAGGGCGCGTCGAACATCATCCTCGTCGACATGCTCACCGGCGCGCGTCATCGCATCACGACGATGCAGCCCGGCCAGTACGCGCTTTACCCGAGCTTCCGCTCGGACGGTTGGATCTACTTCCAAGTGCGCGACAAGAACTCGACGAAGGAGTACATCGTCGCGAGCAACGCCGCGCTCACACTGTGAGCTTGCGGACGCGGCGCACGGAGATCGTGACGAGCACGACGCTGATCGCGGCGAGCGCGAGGATGCTCGGTAAGAGATCCAGCGGTCCCGCGCTGCGCAGCACGGCGCCGCGCATGACGTCGATCATGTGCGTCGCGGGCAAGCCGCGGCCGATCCAATAGAGGATGCGCGGCAGGCCCGCGACCGGGAAGATGTAGCCGCTGAGGAAGATCGACGGCAGCAACAACATCTGCGCCATCTGCTGCGCCTGCATCTGCGTCTGCGCGCGCATCGAGATCGTGAGCCCGAGCGCGAGCAGCGCGAACAAATAGACGATCGCGACGAGGAAGAGCAGCAAGATGCTGCCGCGGATCGGCACGGCGAAGCCAAAGCGCATCACGAGCAGGATCAGCGCCATCTCGACCATGCCGATCACGAGGTACGGCGCGAGCTTGCCGAGCACGAGCCCGACGGGATGGATCGGCGTGACGAGCAGCTGCTCCATCGTGCCCTGCTCGCGTTCGCGCACGATCGCGATCGAGGCGAGCACCATCGCGGCGATCTGCAGGAGGATCGCGACGAGGCCCGGGATGATGTAGTTCGCGGTTCTGCCCTCGGGGTTGAACAAGATGATCGGTTGCGCCGACAAGATCGGCGTGACGCCCGCGGCGCGTGCGGCGTCGAGGTTCTGCTGCGCGACGAGGCCGTTGATCGATGCGAGCGCTTGCGCGCTGACGTTCGAATCGGAGCCGTCGATCAGCACGAGAAACTGCGCGCTCTGGCGGCGGCTGCGCAGATCGTGAAAGCCTGGTGGGATAACGACGCCGACGCGCGCGCTGCCCCGTGCGATCATGTCGCGCGCTTCGTCGGGACTGTTCGTGATCTTTGCGATCGAGAACGTCTTCGTTGCGCGCATCTGATCGAGGAGCTCGCGGCTGTAGACGCTCTGATCCTGATCGACGACAACCGCCGGCAAGTCGCGGACGTTTTGATCGAGGAAGCCGAACAGCGTCAGCTGCATGATCGGCAACATGAAGAACAGCGCGATCGTTCCGCGGTCGCGGAAGATGTGCTTGAACTCTTTGCGGAGGATCGCGACGAATGAATTCCACATCAGGCTTGCACCGCCTGCTGTGCACCGCGATCGCGCGCGGCGCGTTCCGTGAGCGCGACGAACACGTCCTCGAGCGACGCCACGATCGGGCGCGCCGTCGACGGAAATCCCGCTGCGGCGAGCCGGTCGAGGAGCTCCGAGTCCGAGATGCTCGCGTCGATCTCGGCGTGCACGGCTTGGCCGAACACGGTCGCGCCGCGGCAGAACGGTTGCTCGCGCAGCCAACCGAGTGCGCGCGTGGAGCCCGGCGTCTCGATCTCGAGCCGCCGCGTGCCCGGCTGATTCACTTCGGGGATTTCTTTGAGCGCGTCGGGCGTGCCAGTGACGAGCAGCTTCGAGAGATAGAGGTAGCCGACCTCGGCGCAGCGCTCCGCTTCATCCATGTAGTGCGTCGTGACAAGCAGCGTGATGCCTTGCGCCGCGAGCGCGAACAACAGATCCCAGAGCTCGCGGCGCGCGACGGGATCGATGCCCGCGGTCGGCTCGTCGAGGAACACGACTTTCGGTTGGTGCATGAGCGCGGCACCGAGGGCGAGCCGCTGCTTCCAGCCGCCCGACAGCAAGCCAGCGCGACGGGCCGCGTACGGCACGATGTGCGTGAGCTCCATCGCCGCATTCACGCGATCGCGGAGGCGCGCGCCCGAGAGACCGTACACGCGGGCGTAGAACTCGAGGTTCTCGAGCACCGTGAGATCGGGATAGAGCGAGAACTTCTGGCTCATGTATCCGATCTGCCGGCGAATCGCTTCGCCGTCTTTGACGACATCGAGGCCGAGCACCGACGCGTGGCCCTCCGTCGGCGCGAGCAGGCCGCACAGGATGCGGATCAGCGTCGACTTGCCCGAGCCGTTCGGCCCGAGGAGCCCGTAGACCATGCCGGTCGGCACTTGCAGCGAGACATCGGAGAGCGCGGCGAACTCGCCAAACTTGCGCGTGACGTGATCGACTTGGATCGCTGCCGTCACTTGTCGACCTTGATCGTCGCCGCCATGCCCGCGCGCAGGTCGTCTTTTCCCTCGATCAATCCCACGCGCACGGCGAACACTTGATCCGCGCGCTCGTCGGCGGTTTGCAGATTGCGTGGCGAGTACTCACCGCGTTGGTGAATGCTCTCGACCTTCGCCTTGAAGCTGCGATCGAACGAATCGACCGTGACCGGCACTTCCTGCCCGACCTTGACGCGACCGATCTGCGTCTCGGGCACGTAGATGCGGACGTAGAGCTGATCGTCCTCGAGCAGCGTCGCCGCGGGGGCACTCGGCACGAGGATGTCGCCCGGCCGCAGGTCGAGCGCTTCGACGCGCGCTGGGCCCGGCGCCTTCACGGTGAGCTCGCCGATCATTACCTCGAGCTGATCGACGCGCGCCTTTGCCGCCGCGACCTGCGCTTCTGCGATCCGCAGATCCTCGACGCGCGCACCTGCGGTCACGAGCTTCGCCGCCGCTTCGGCTTCCGTCGCGCGCGCAGTCGCTTGCTGCTTCTCCTCTGCGCGCGCACCGGCCTTCAGCTCGTCGAGCACGTGCTTCGTCGCGTCGAGCTCGGCCTGCGCCGTGCGCTGTTGCGTCTCCGATGCATCCGCTTCCGCCTTTGGAATCGCGCCCGTCGCGAGCAGCTTGCGCGAGCGATCCGCGTCGAGCTTCGCTTTGTCGAACAGCGCCTGCGCTTGGGCGACGCGCGCCTCCGCCTGCGCGATGTCCTCGCGCCGGCTGCCGCGCTTCGTCTCTGCCTCCGCTGCCCGCGCCGCGGTCGCCCGCGCTCTCGCTTGTTCGATCTCTTCGGGACGCGCGCCCTTCTTCAGCTTGTCGAGCGTCGCGAGCGCTTGATCGAGCTGCGCCTGCGCCATCGCGCGCTGTGCGGTCAGGTCGCCGGGCTCGAGGACGAGCAGCGGCTGCCCGGCCTGCACGCGATCGCCCTCTTTGACGAGCACCTTCTCGATGCGACCGCCCGCCCGCGATCCCACGGTGACGACGCGCGCCTCGACGGTGCCGGCCCACTCGAACGGCCGGCTCGAGATGTAGCGCTTGTAGCCGAAGTACGCGCCGGCGATGAGCACCAACAAGATCAGAGGGAGGAATCGCCGCATCCGCATACCTGCGCAGCAACGTTCATGCCCGCGCCGTCGCGCATCAACCCTTTAGATCAACTTTGTCGCCTGCCTGCTCACCCGACACCTGTCGGATCGACCGACGGCGAACGATCCGTCTCGGACGGTCCGTCCGACAGCCCGTGCAACTCGCGAGAATCCGGCGAGCCGTTGCGGGCACCGTCCTCGCACTGCCCGCCCGCATGCGACTTCTCAGTCTTGCGGCTCTCTTCGCTCTCGTCGCGCCCGCCACGGCGCACGCGAGTGGTCCGATCACGTGGCGCGACTTCGATAAACCGCTCCCCGTCGATTGCGACATCATCGACGCGACCATCGAGCAGAACGTCCTCCCGACGAGCGTGTTCGAGATCCGGCTCGACGCCGCACCCGAGGCGTTTTATTACAAGGGCGTCCAGTTTTGGGATCGTTGGGGCTACGCGCACCTCGTCGCGACGGAGGGCGCGAAGCGAACCGACACCATGCAGTTTTCGTCGAGTTGGATCGGCGGTGGCTCCATTCACTTCGAGAAGGCGCAGACGTTCGGCATTCACACCGGCGTCTACGACCTCAACGACGTCACGCCGATCAAGCCCGGTTCTCGCGTGACGTTTCACTGGGCGCAGGACACGTGTCCCGATATCCAGGCGAGGCTCGAATCCAGCACGCCCGGGCTTCCGGGTTGGATGAAGCCCGGCGAGGTGCGCACCTTCAAAGTGACCATGAAGAACACGGGCGTTGCGTGGCGACCCGACAACCGCATGCAGCTCGAGGTCTCCGGCTACAACGTCGATTGGCAGCAACCTCCGATCCCGATCACGACGCGCGTGAATTACGGCCAGACGGCGACGTTCGACATCACGCTCACGGCGCCGAACATCACGAACAGCGGGCGCTACCTCGACATCTACGTTCGACAGCGCGACAGCAGCGCGACGTCCGGTTACTTCCACACGTTCGTCGAGATCTCGCCAACCCCGCCGAAGCCGCCGCCGCCACCGCCACCGCCGACGATGGTCACCGTTCCCAACGTCGTCGGCCTCTCCGCCGCGGATACCGCGAAGGCGATCTACGGCGCGAACCTCAAGCTGACGTCGGTGAACGATCCGAACCCGCTCGATCCGAAGAAGCACACCGTCTATCAAAGCCCGATGGCGGGCACGCGCGTCGTCGAGAAGGAATACGTGCAGGTGCACTACGAGCTCGACAGCGCGACCAGCGGTTGGAAGTCGCTCAACCTCTACAACTGCGGCAACGGCACGTTGGTCGTGTATCGCCATAACGGCGATCGGTGGGAGAAGCGCGGTGAGCTGCCTGCGCAGTGGCGTGACAACGTGTGCCCAGTCGGCGGACCCGGCTTTACCGACACGACGATCGACAAGGCGGTGAACTTCTACGTCGCCGTCGATCCCACGAGCTGCAGCGACCCGTCGCTGGTGAACTGTCACGTGTACCAGTGGCAGGGACTCGGCGACGCCGGCGGCTACGACTTCTACGCGATGGCGCAGTGATCAGAGACGCGCGGGCAGCGGCGCGAAGTTCGTCGTATCTGTGATCGTGGCCGTGGTGACGATGCGGCCGCTACCGCCGCCGCCACCGCCGCCGCCACCACCGCCGGGGTTCGGGCCCGCGCCGCCGCTGAACCCGTTCGGTGACGCTCGCGTGCTTCCCGCACCGCCGGCGCCTGCGCCGCTGATTCCGGCCGCTGCTGCCGGGATGTTCGGCGCGGTCGCCTCGTTGCCGGGCGCGCCACTCGTCGTCGGCGTACCGCCGCTCGCGCCGCCGCCGCCGAGCGCGAAGATGCGCGCGGTCGTTTGCACGGTGACGACCGGCGCGTCGAGACCGATGAGGCCGCCGGCACCTCCCGCGCCGCCGCCGTCGGCGATGCCCGGAATGCCACCCGCGGCGCCCGATGCGTTGATCGTTCCCGCGAGCACGATCGCGTTGCCCGCGATCAAGTAGACCGCGCCGCCGCCTTGACCGCCGTTGCCGCCGGAGTCCGTCGCGGTTCCGCCGATGCCGCCGCGACAACCACCACGCACGCGAATCGCGTGCGCTGCTTGTCCCGCGGCGCCGGCGGCTGCACCGTTACCACCGTTACCACCGTTGCCACCGGTGCCGCCGTATCCGGCGCCGGCACCGCCACCCGCACCTTGTGTCGTGCCCGTGCTCGTGCCGGATGAGGCGTTGCACGTCGTGTCGGTACCTGCGCCCGCCGACGTCTGGCGATAGCTCGCGACGTCGAGCGTGCCGAGAACCTCGAGGCGATTCGTCGCGAACAAGACGAGCGGCAGCGAACCGATCACGCGCAGATCGCCGACGGTCATCTCGACGGCGGTCACGACGCAGAGGTTCGGACCGCTCGTCTGCGGAAGCATCACGTCGCACTCGGTGTCGGTCGTGAGCAAGCCGGTCACGTTGCGCGTCGCCGTGGGTTGCGGTGCACACGCGCGCACGAGCCCAGTGCCCAGACACGTGAGCGCGGCGTCGGGCGCGTCGATCTCTGCGGCGTCGTTCGCAACGCGTGCTTCATCGATGCCGAGGATCGATCGGCACGCACAAACGAGCAGCAACAGAAGCCGCCACACGCGACGAGGATACCGGCATCGTCGGTTTTCTTTCAGCGGATTTCGCGCGCGCCGCGTGGCACAGGCTTCGCTACTTCATAGTGCGTGCGCCGCTGGCTCGCATTCGCTGCATTGATCGGGTGTTCGCAGTCGCAGAGCGCAGTGCCCACAGATGATCGCACACCGATTCCACCACCTCGGCACATCGAAGCGAACCGCGTTTTGGGCGAATTCCTCGGCCACGTGTCGTCCGATGCGCCCGCGCGCGGCGTGACGCCGCTCGACGAGGTTCCGGACTCGACGTGGTTCACGAATCGCAACGCGGTTCGCCCGTTGTCACCGGCTGCGATCCGGAGAGGACCGGCGGAGCATCCGGCGGCGCGCGACGGCTACAAGTGGTTCGTGATCGGCGTGAAACAAACCGGCATGGCGCTCGGTGTGCGCGCGCGCGACGAAGCCGGCGACGAGTTCTTTCTCAAGCTCGATCCGGAAGGTCACGACGAAGTCGAGACCGGCGCCGACGTCGTCGTGCAGCGGCTGCTGTTCGCGGCGGGCTACAACGTTCCGGAAAACGACATCGTGTACGTGCGGCGCGCGGACTTGGCGATCGCGCCCGACGCGACCGCGCGAGCGAGCGACTTGAACGAGATCTTGGCGCGCGCCGCACGCGAGCGGGATGGCCGCTATCGCATCCTCGCGAGTCGCGTCGTGCCGGGCAAACCGCTCGGCGGCATTCGCGGTGTCGGGACTCGCTTCGACGACGCGAACGATCACATCCCGCACGAAGACCGCCGCGACATGCGCGGGCTGTACAGCCTCGCGGCGTGGCTGAACCACACCGACATCAAACCGGCGAACACGCACGAAGCGTGGGTTCCGGAGCCGGGCGATCCGTCGCGCGGACACGTCGTGCACTACTTGCTCGATTTCGGCAAAGCGCTCGGCGCGATGGCGCGTATCGATTACAGGCCCGAGACCGGCTACGTGCATCACAACGAGGATGCGAGCGCCAAGATCGAGCACGCGATTACCGGAACGCCGGTGCCGTGGGCGGACCTCGGCCCGTTCCCGACGCTGCGCGGGATGGGCTGGTTCGAGAGCGAACACTTCGATCCGCTGACGTGGACGCCGTTGCATCCGTGGCTGCCGTTCGAGAAGGCGGATCGCTTCGATCGCTTCTGGGGCGCACGGATCGTCGCGAGCTTCACGCCAGAGCAGATCCGCGCGGCACTCGCGGCGGCGCGCTACACGGAGCCGCGCACCGTGAAGCAGCTGGCGCGCGTTCTCGAGGAGCGCCAGCGCAAGGTGCTCGAAGCGACGTTTCGCGAAGTCGCGCCGCTCGACCACTTCGAGCTCCGCGCCGGCCGGCTGTGCTTCGTCGATCTCTGGAAGCGCCACGCGCTCGGCGGCGAAGCGACATACATGGTCCTCGGCGAGCGCGCGTCGGCGAAGGACGACGGCACCGTGTGCGTCGACTTGCCGCGCGAGGTCCCATCCACGATCGAGATTCGCGTCGAGCGTCCCGGTCAGAAGCTTCCACCCACGCGCGTCCACCTCACGACGGGAGATGCACCATGCGTGCAATCGATCGAACGGCTCTAACGCTCGCCCTGCTTTGCGCGTGCGAAGACAACAAGCTGCCGGTTTGGAAAGGCGAGGTCGCGGTGCCGGCGCGAGAGCGCGAGGCGATCGCGATCTGCGGCGACGGCGCACTCACCACCGAAGGTGCACAGCGCGTGACACGGCCGCCGTATCTACAGAGCACCACGACGACGAACACGATGATCGCGTGGGGCTCGAGCGACGGGCGCGGCCAAGTGCTCGTGCGCGATCCGGCGGGCGACCACGTCGCGACCGTCGAAGCTGCATACGCCGGCGATGCGAGTCGCGACCGCGAGCGGCTCGCCGCGCAACATCGACCGGGTCACGAGCTCACCGCCGACGACATCTACCTCGTCGCCGCGAAGATCGATGGGCTCGAGCCCGGTCACCTGTATTGCTATCAGATCGTCGTCGACGACGTCGCGCTCACGGAGCCGGCGCCGTTCACGACGGCCGCGGCGCCGGATGCGACGGTGCACTTCGTCGCCGTCGGTGATGTCGGCACCGGCGGCGCCGCGCAGCTCGGCATTGCGAAGCGCATGCTCGCGGAGCCCTTCGACTTCGCGCTCGTGCTGGGCGACCTCGCGTACGACTCCGGCTCGGCGTCGCAGCTCGACTCGAAGTTCTTCGCGATCTATCGCGACTTCATGCGCTACGTGCCCGTGTATCCCTCGATCGGAAATCACGAGCGGCGCACGCGGCTCGGCCGGCCGTACTTCGAAGCGTTCGTGCTGCCGGAGCCCGAGCGCTACTACTCGTTCGATTGGGGCCCGATTCACTTCGTCGCGATCGACACGACGCTACCGAACACGACCCAGCTCGAATGGCTCGAGCAGGATCTCTCGTCGACGAAACAGCGGTGGGTGATCGCATACGGTCATCACCCGAGTTACACGAACTCGCTCCGTGGTCCGCAGAAAGGCGTGCGGCGCGCGTTCGCGAAGATCTTCACCGAGCACCATGTCGATCTCGTGCTCACCGGCCACGAGCATCAATACGAGCGGTTTCGCATCGCCGGCGTCAATTACATCGTCAGCGGCGGCGGTGGCGGCCAGCTGACGAAGTTTGTCGGGACGAAGGAGGCGCTCAAGCAAGCGACGGTGCATCACTTCCTCGCGTTCGAGGTCAGCCCCGACGAGCTGAAGATGCGGGCGATCGACATCGCCGGTAACGAGATCGAGACGCTGCGCCTCACGAAGCAAGGCGAAGCGACGAAGGTCAAGGTCAACGGCGAGACCGACGATCGCGCGAACCCCGTCGCACCGGAGACGAAGACGGTGCCCGACGAAACCCTGCACGACGAGCCCGACGACGACACGCAGCGCAAGAAGGCCGAGTGAGTCACATGAAGTTGCGCGTGTGCAGCGCCGACAGCGAGGCCGCGCGCTCGGCATCGAAGCCCAGCCGTGCGAGGCGCTGCTGGCGGCCGTCGTCCATATCGCGCACGAGCTCGACGACCGCGGCGTGACCGCGCCGCAGATCGTGCGGCGACCAGCCGCCGGCCGCGAGCAGGACCAGCGAGTCGAACACTTCGGCGTTGAGACCCGCGGTGTGAGCGAGCGCGGCATGCCGGCGTTCGATCGCAGCGGCGAGCCGCTCGCGCAGTGCGGGCTCCTCGGCGATGTGCCGCGCGAGGTGCGCGAGGCCGAACGCGACGTGGCGTGCTTCGTCCTGCGCGGCGAGCTGCGCGACCGCGCGCGTGCACGCGTCGGGTGCATGATCGCGAATGAACCACAGCAGCGAGAGGAACGAGCCTTCTCCGAGGACGGAGAGCAAGAAGCTCGCGATCGCGAAGTCGGGCTCGGCGAACAGCGTCGCGAGTGAAGCTTGACCGCCTGCGGTTGACAAGCCGAGCACGTCGCGGCGAAGTCGCGCGCGGCGCGTGAAGACTTCGATGTGGCGCGCTTCGTCGGCGGCTTGGATCGCGAGGAGCTGCATCACTTCGCGAAAGTGCGGATGCAGGCGAGCGAGAAACCGCGTCGGCACGAGAAGCGCCGCCGTTTCGTTCTCGATCAGGTACGTCATGATCTGGACGATCGCGTCCTCGACTTCGTCGGGATGCTCGGCGGCGGTGTCCCACGGAATCGCGGTCGCGGGATCCCACTGCGCGGCGGCGGCTTGCGCGTAGAGCCGCGGCGCCTCGTCGGCCCAGATGTCACGCTTGTCGGCGAGCGGCAGATCGAGCGCGGGCGCGCCCGCCTCGACGAGCGCGCCGCGTGCCGCGAGTCCCCACCGCGCCGGTGCGTGATCGTCGGGCGTGCCGGTGCGGCCCGCGCGCTCGGCGCCGGCCCACCGCGACGTCGCGCTGCGCGTGATCCTCATGCCGTCGACGCGATGACCGCGAGCGCGCGCCCACGCGGGAAGATCGATCGCGAGCGTCGGCGACGTGCCGCGCACGGTCACCGACTCCGCGCGAGCGAGCGCACGCTCGACGAGCAAGTGCGCGCCCTCGCCGATGCCGAGGTCTTCGAGGTCGACGTCGATCGCGTTCACCGGCTGCTCACACCGCGCGCTCGAGCAGCGCGTAGCCGCTCGTACGACCGGGCAGCCACTGCTTGAGGCCCTCCATGTCGAGCAGCGGGCGCACGGCCGCATCCTCGTACGACATCGCGAGCAACAGCTCGCGGAACTTCCCGATCGACGACGGAGCACCGTCGAGGATCGTGAAGTTGCAGTGGTCGTACTTCGGCGTTTGATGCACGACGCGTGTCGCGTTCGAGCCGAGCAGACCCTCGCGCGCGAACGCGACGTGATTGCCGTCGATGATGCACGCGGCGTCGACCGAGCCTGCAAGCAGCGCCTTCACGGCATCGCGCTCGCCGCCGATGTGATCGCCATGCTTGCCGACGAGCACGTCGTGATACACGACGTTCCCCTCGACGCCGGCGTCCGCGAGCGTGCGCAACGGAATCAGCGTGGCTTGCGGCGAGTCCTTCGCACCGACGCCGATCCGCTTGCCGCGCAGATCCGCGACGTCGCGAATCGGTCCGTCGGCGCGCACGACGACGACGCTCGTCAGATCACGATCGGTATCGCGCATCGCGATCGCCTCGGCCGTGCGGCCGGCCGCGTTCGCCGCCCGCGTGGTTTGAATCCACGCGAGTGGTGAGTTCCACGCGACGTCGATATCGCCGCGCATGTGCGCAGCGACTTGCCGCTCGTAGTTCGAATACAGAACGAAGTCGAACGGGAGCCCGCGCGCGTTGAAGTACGCGCGAAAACCTTCCCAGATCGGCACGACCTTGGCGTCGTATGCGACGGCGCCGAGCACGAGATCCGTCATGGTCACCTCAGAACAGCGGAAGGCCGCAGACGGCTTTCCCGATGAAGTCGTAGAGCACGTCGGTGGTCGGGCCCATCACCAGCGCAGCGCGCGCATCGCGGAAGATCCGCTCGACGCCGACTTCCTTGCGGAACGCGGCGCCACCGCACACGCGCATCGCGAGGTCGGTGACGATGCCGGCCGATTCACCGGCCGCCGCCTTGCTCTCGAGCACGCGCAGCGTCGCGTCGGCGCGGCCGCCTTGGATCGCGGCAAGCGTGTCGGCGAGCAGCGCCTTGTTCTGGTCGGTCGCGATCCGCATGCGCGCGACGAATGCGCGCACCGTCGGAAGGTCGGCGATCGTCGAGCCCGCATGTTGGAACTGCGTCGCGCCGGCGTGCGCGGCGGTCTTCTGCACCGCGGCCTCCATGAGACCGTTCGACACGGCCGCCGACAGCACGTTGAACCACGGCAACACGACGCCCATCATCACGCCGAAGCCAGAGCCGTCTTCACCGAGCCGCGCGCTCGCGGGCACGCGTGCATCCTCGGCGGTCACCGGCGTCGAGTCGTTGCCGCGCAGGCCGATGCCGTCGAATCCTGCATCGGCAGTGCGGAGACCCGCCGTCTTGCGCGGCACGAGCCACAGCGTGCTCAGCTCCCCACCCGCGACCGGCTTGCTCGACCACACGTAGCTGTCGGCGTGGCGCGCCGACGTGACGAAGCTCTTCCGCGCGGTGAGCTTCACGTCGTTGCCGTCGGCGACGGCGGTGCTGACCGGCGCCCAGAACTGACTGCGCGATCCGAATTCGGAGAACGCGAGCGTCGAGAGATGCTTCCCCGCTGCGATCGCTTTGCGCACGTCCATCGCACCATGTGCTTCGATCACGACCGCCGCGCAGTAGTGCATGCAGACGACCATCGCCGTCGACGCGCACTCGCGCGCGAGTCGCTCGACGACGTACGCCGCCGCGGCCAGGCCCTGCCCTTTGCCACCGACGTCGGCGCTCGACACGAGGCCGAGCAAGCCGGTCTCGCTCATCGCGCGCAGCGTCTTCTCGGGAAACGCGCCGCCATCGACTTCGACGGCATTCTGTGCGGCAACCGCCGCGATCGACTCCGTGACTTTTTCGTATTCGAACATGGGACTCCGTCGACGCGACGGAGACCCGCTCCTCGCGTCAGCTTGACTCGGGCACGCCGAGTCGGTCTTGGCTTCAACGCCGGAACATGCGCGCGACCCTACCACGAGACAGATCGTCCGATCGCGCGACGCACCGTCGCGGACGGTCTGTCCGATGCGCGCCGGACAGTGCATGTGCTCGACGTTCTAACGGCGTCTGCGGAGGAGCAGTGCGAGCGCGAGCAGGAGCCAGCTCGAGGACTTGCCGGTCGTCGAGCAACCACCTGCTTCTTCGCCCGGCGGCGGCGGCGGTGGTGGCTCGGTACCGTCCCCGACGCGGGTGAACCGCAGCGCGTCGAACACGATCTGCGTGTTCGTCGAATTCGGCTCGCCGGTGTTGTCGTCGACGCGCACGTATTGGCCGTTGCCACCGGCGACGAAATCGAATTCGCCGACGACGTTCCAGCCATCGACGGCCGATTGATCGACCGGCGCGGGCGTCAGCGTCTCGCCGTGACGCACCTTGTAGACGGTTTTCTTCGAGCCGTTGAACGGCGCCGGCGTGTACGCCTCGACGCGATAGCGCCCGGCATCCTTGAAGTGCAGCTGCCAGCGCGCGTAGTTCGATGCCATCGCGGCGTCGGTCGCGTGCGTCCACTTGAGCGTCGAGCCGTAGCCCGCGGTCTCTTCGCGGATGTACTGCGGATCGCCGCCGGTCTTGAAGCACGCGCTCGTGTCGTCGACGATGCCTTCAGCACCGAGGCCGGGCGAGCCGTCGATCATCTGGCATGGCTCGCAATCCTGCGGGCACGAGTCGGCGGTCTCGTCCCCGTTGCACTGCATGTCGCCGCACTCGGGAATCGCACCGAGTGCTTTGAGCTCGGCGAGCGTGCCGTTGAACTTGTTAACGTCCACGGTGTTCGCCGTGATGCCCGGCAGCGTGACCGTCGAGCTGTACTGATGGAACGCCCAACGCGTCCACGTCGGCGGGACGAGCGGGCACGTCGCGCTGTAGTTCGCGATCCACAGCGGATACTGATCGAAGGCCGCGCCGCCGACGGAGTCGCGCCAGAAGTAGAAGCCCGTATAGATGATCGGCTTCACGCCGACGCGCGGCTCGACGTAATCGATCCACTGCTGGACCTTCGCCGCGATCTGCGGACCGGTGAGGCCGTTCGCGTCCTCGACGTCGAGCAGCGGCGGCAAGTCGCCTTTCTGAAACGGGCCGAGCTTTTGTAGAAACAGCTTCGCTTGGCCGATGACGTCCTGGCCGGGTTGGAAGCGCTGATACGCGCCGCGCAGGATGCCGTTGTCCTTCGCCGCTTTCCAATTGAAGGCGAACTTCGCGTCGATGTCGGTGAGGCTGCGGCTGATCTGGATGTACGCGAACTTCACGTTCGCGCCGGCGACCTTCTGCCAATCGATGTCTCCTTGGAAGCGCGAGACGTCGATGCCGAACGTCGTCGGGCCGTCGGCGCACACGGCGACTTCTTGTTTGACCTCGTTCGTCGGCGGGTCTTCCAAGGTGCACGCCGCGAGCGCGACGAGAACAACGGCGCGCTTCATGACCGGCGCCGCCGCAGCAAGAGTCCGAGGACGAGGAGCAGACCCGCGTTGCCGCCGCTCGTCGAGCAGCCGCCCGAGTCGGCGGGCTCGGGCTCTGGCATCGTGCCGTCGCGCTCGAGGACGATCTCCGCTTCGGCGGTCATCTGCGCGGCGACCGTCAGCTCGACGGCGTGATCGCGATGGCCGGCGGCGCTCGCGGTCAGCGTGTGCGCGCCGGCGGCGGCCTTCGTGAATTCGACGCGGCCATCGGCGTCGGTGAGCGCGACCGCGCCGGTCTCGAGCTTCACCATCGCGCCTGCGACGGGGCCGAGATCGTCGAGCACGCGCGCCGAGATGCTGCCTTCCTTGTCGGTCGGCTCCGTCGGCGTGCCCGGGACGTAGGGCGTGATGCCGAAGTGCTTCTGGATCGCACGCAGGTGCGCGACCGCGGCCTTCTGGCGCTCCGTCGCGGAACCGAGCTTTGCTGCATCGGTGACGTTCGTGATGAACGCGAGCTCGTGAAGCTCGGCAGGCGCGGCGGTCTCGCGGAGCACGGCGAAGTTCGCCGTCTTGTTGCCGCGATTCGTGAGCTTCCATGCGTCGAGCATCTCGGCCTGCACGAGGTTGCGCAGCTGCGCGCCGCTGCCGGTGCCGGTATACGAGAACGTCTCGGTGCCGTTTGCTCCAGCGTCGCTGAACGCGTTCGAGTGGATCGACATGAAGCGATCGGCGTCCATGTTGTTCGAATACGCGGAGCGGCCCGCGAGCGAGACGTAGACGTCGGTCGTGCGCGTGAGCATCGCGGTCCACTTGCCGCCACCGGCGTTGTCGGCGGTGTCGGCGTCGAGCAGCGCCTTGAAGCGCTTCGACACATCGAGCACGATCACCTTCTCTTCTTTGCCCGTGCCGACGCCACCGGGGTCGGTGCCGCCGTGGCCGGGGTCGATGACGATCTTGCGGACCTGCGCCGAAGCGACGCCGGTGATGAGGAGGAGCGCGATGAAGACGAGGCGACGCATCACTGCACCTCCAGGCGACCGACGAACACACCGCCGGTGTTGTCGTCGAATGCGATGGTCACGCCGTTCGGCGCGAAGCTCGGCCGCCGCTCGATCACGCGATCGGTCGACGTGATCGGCGAGACGCGGTCAGCCGCGACATCATAGATGTAGAGGTCGGACGCGACGATGTCGTGACCGTCGTCCTCGGTCACCTCGAAGACGACACGGCGGCCGTCGGGCGACCACGCGGGTGCGGTGCCGGGACCGATGTAGCGCGTGGCACCGGTCGAGCGGATATAGAGGTAGAGGCCGGTCGTGAGGCCTTGGTAGAGGACCTTGTCGCCGTCGGCCGAGACGAGCGCGCCGAAGAAGCGGTCGCCGCTGCCGATGCGAACGAGCTTGCTCGTGCGATCGACGACGTACATCAGGTCGTCCTTCGCGAACGCGAGCTGCGGCTTCGCGGTGGCCGTGCGGACCGCGCCATCGCGGCTCACGATCAAGTCGCCGCGTGCGCCCGCGCGTTTCGCGCGATACGCGACGCTGCCGTCCGCGGTCCACTGCGCGTGAACGCCGGCCTCGGCATCGGCGGTGAGCTGCCGGGTCGAGCCGCCGAGCGATGCGACGAACAGCCCCGCGAGCTGCGGGCCGGTCAGGAGGAGGTCGCGTCCGTCGGGCGAGAATCGCGGCGCGAGGTACTCGCCGCGGACGACCTCGCGCGCTTCGATCAAGCGATCGGCACGCGCGGCGCTGTGCCCACAGATCACTGCAAACAGCAGGATGAGGTTGGATGGCTTCGGCACGCGGGCCACGGGTGCAAGCGTCGTGCGCTTTGTCGCGCTTCGATTCTGTATGCTTAGCGGCGTCTCGTAGAGGACAGTCGTGAGCAGGGCGAACTGTCATTTGCAACCCAAGTCCCGGCCGACGCTATTGATGCTCGGTCATGTACTCCTTGTGCTCACAGCGTGCTCGTCGAAGAACCAGACGCTCGCGTCCGATCCCGCCGCCGCATCGACGCAGATCAAATCGATCGCGATCGACTGCAAAGGCCTCTCGCGCGCGCTCGATCTGATCTCGCACAGCGCGATGCGCGGACGCGTGATGATCGGGCTCGTCGATGACGCGCTCGAGGCCGCGCACTGCGCGACGATCGAGGGGAATGGCGCCGCGCAGCAGCTCGCACGTGCTCGCATTGCGGATGCGAAGCCGGCCGAGGCGCTCGCGGCGCTGACGATCGACCGCGATGCGATCCACATGCGCCGCGCCGAGCTGCTCGATCGCCTCGGGCGCACCGAGGAAGCAGTACGCGAGCCGTTCGACGAGCCGGCGACGAAGCGTCTGTATCGGATCTCGATCGCCGCGCGCGCCGGCGATCCTGACGTCGCGCAGGTGATCGCGGAGGCGCCGATCACGGAGCGCCCGAGCCTCGCATTTCGTGCCGCGGCGGATGCGCCGATCGACAAGCTCGATACGCTCGCCCTCGGACCGGAGCTCGCGACCGCGATCGCGGATCGCCTCGAGACCGAGCGCGGACCCGCCGCCGCGCTGGCGGCGCGCGAACGTGCCGTGTTGCCCGACGTCGCGGAGACCCACGACGCGCTCGCGCGAGCACAGATCGCGGCGGGCAAGATCGACGACGCGCTCGCATCGTGGGAGCGCGCGAGCACGATCGCGCCGGCGCAGAGCGCCTATCGAATCACGCCGATCCGCGCGCTCGTGATCGCGGGTGAACATGCACGCGCGAAGGAGCGCGCGACTGCGCTCGCGACGCTCGCTCGCTCGCGGCCGAACGATACCGAGCTGCTCGTCACCGCGTCGGCTGGGGCAGCGGCGGCGGGTAACACCGACCTCGCGAGCTCGCTCGCCCGCGAAGCGCGCGACGCGAAACCAAACGACGGCCGCCTCGTCTTCCTCTACGCGCAGCGTGAAGCCGAAGCCGGCCACGCCGCACAGGCGGCCGCTCTCTATATGGAGCTGCTCGTCTGTGGAACGCACGCTTTCCAGCACATTGGGATCCTAAGCTTAGAATTCCACGTGGACAAGTTGTCGCG
>JADMIO010787507.1_pt1 | contig 93057 bp, 63 predicted proteins | sample 8958161 | NCBI WGS metagenome assembly JADMIO01 (sample SAMN16585339, study PRJNA669376) | soil metagenome | isolation source: Crop rotation soil | place: USA: Cullars Rotation, Alabama | collected 2011
CGAAAGGCAAGCTGACGCCGCCGGATGGGGCGGGCGAGATCGCGGATTACAATGCCGTGCTGGCGATGCCCGATGCCCCCGCAGAGCAGAAGGCCAGGGCCCTCTTCAACCGGGCGTGCGTCGCCGCGCAGGGCGGTGACTGTGACAAGGCACTGGAAGACCTTGGCCAGTGGGCGAAGCTGGCCGAAGAGGCAACCCGTGCGGAGCTGGACAACGATCCCGACTTCGACTCGATCCGCACCGACCCTCGCTTCATCGCGTTTCGGGAGGAACTGCCGCCCGGGTGACGTCATTACTCGGTAGGGTGGCACAGGTTGGCAAGCCAACCTGTGTTCGTGTGTCGCTTACATTGCCGGAAACCCGGGACAGTTTTGTAGGGTGTGTTTAGCACGCCGCCTTTTTGCCTCGATGTAGACGGTGTGCTGAAGCACACCCTGCATTACTTTGCCACCACCCATCACACGCAGGTATTTCCCCGCGAACATTTTCATGCGCACACATCAGAGTTAAATCCTCCGGCCACGCAGCGCGTACCGCCCGCGGGAGTTGCTGGCAGGCATCGGGCTTGATCACGTCGCGGACAGAGGGCAGAGCGGATTGGATGCAGCCAGGTTGAATTGCAGATCGATCGAGTCGGACCGCGGGCGGATTTTGGTCGGATTTGTGGTCGAGGTGGGCCCATCTGATGGGGTGCTTTTGCAAGGGTTCATGGCGCGCGAAAAGGTCGGCGGCGCTATGTGATTCGCACGCCAAAATCGCTCGTATTTTACGGAAGATTTTGGTAGAATACCCATCCGGGGAAAAAGTTCCTCAATTCTTCTGGGAGGACGGGCTATGAGATTGTTGGGCATCGTAATATTCGGGCTGGCCACGCTTTTTTTCATCTCGTTCGCTAAGGCGGATGGACTTAAATACAGCTTCAAGGACACCAAGAAAGCGGTCTATGAGGTGAAGATTGTTGGCGAGATGCCAAAAGGAAACGAAACCTATTTGGGCATGATCGCGTATTCGGCTTTACCGGCGGATGCGTCTAATGGGTAGGTTGCGCTTGGGTTTGCGTCGGCGTTTAATGCGAGTTCCGGGAATCCATCGTTGGCGTATGCCGCGGCAACGCCGGCGGGGCATGGTGGGGCAGAGATCATGATCGACCCCGCAGGCAATGTGATTCGCACGACTCACGTGCAGGAAAATTCGAATTTGCCGTACTTGCTGGGAGCCGATCGGGATCTTTTGATCCAGCCGTTGTCGGATGAGAATGAAACGACGTGGAAACAGAAGCGCGTGATTTCGATCTTCGACAAGAAGCCGGAGCAGAGGAGCAACCAGTGGCCACCGCCGCCACCCTGGGCGCGGCAACAACAGCAGCCAACCGATGGCACTGTGCGCACGGCTCACGAGGCCGTGACATTCACCATCACTAGCCAGGATGCAACCCAGGCGAAGATTCAGCGAAAATATGAACTGACCAGCGACGAAAAAGTCGGCGACAATCCAACCCTGAAAGAAACCGGCGAAGGCGAAATCGTCTTCGACAAGGCCCGCGGACTGATCACATCGATCGACTGGAAGATGAACATCGAAGTGAATCAGAAGAACATCACCGCCCGCATCCCGGTGACGGTGACTGCGCGGTTGCTCAAGCCCCAGGAAGTTGCCAAGGCCAAAGCCGATCGCGAGGCCGCGCTGGCCAAGGCGAAAGACGATGCAGAGAAGCATCGTACCGAGGAGGAACTGCGGGAGAAGTTTTCCAATCTGCCGAAGGAGCCGCCAAGACTGAGATGGTCGGCGGGCATGGTGGCGGACCGTTTACGAGTGCCAATCCCGATCACAAGCCGGTCGTCGGATTCGTCGTCGAGTTGGCCGACTGGGGCGGCAAGGAATGCATTCGCCACCTCAATCCGGTTTATGCAGAACCGACCGACAAGCCAACCGGCGATCGGAAAAAGCTTGTCATGGCCAAGCCGAACTATGCGGTGGGCGGTTTAATCGCCAACGCCAACAAGGGCGGACTGAACGCGATGAAAGTCATCTTCATGAAATTGAAAAACGGCAAGCTCGATAAAACCGACAGCTACACGACCGATTGGATCTGCAAGCCGGACAACTGGCCGGTCGAGAAGCTGTCATGCAACGGCGACCTGGTCATCGGAACCTGGGGCCGCCAAGGCCTGAATCTGGACGCGGTCGGGCTTGTGGTGATTCCGTCCGAGCCGCAGGCGGCGCCCGAGAGTGACCCGACTTCGAAAATATGAGCCGGAGCGTACACGTCTCATGCACGCTCAAAGGCGACAAGGAATGATTGGATTTAGCGGAAGGTCTATAAGTCTTTGAATTGAAGAAGTAGCAGCGACAGGACTCGAACCTGTGACCCGGGGCTTATGAATCCCCTGCTCTACCAACTGAGCTACGCTGCCAAACGGATGGCCAACCATACGCGCCGATGATGCGTTTGACAAGAAGACTCCTTGTCAGGCGTGCTGCATGGCCCATTGAAGTGCAAAACGGGTTAATTCAGTTCCATTTTTCAGGCGAAGTTTTTCTTTGATATGCTCGCGATGCGTTTCGATGGTTTTGACGCTGACGTTAAGGCGATGGGCAATTTCAGTGGGGCCGACGCCTTGCGCGATGAGACGAAAGACTTCGAACTCGCGATCGGAAAGTGTGTCCAGCGGCGAGGCATCCGACGAAACGCCGGGCGTTACCATTTTCTTGAGTATTTTCGAAGCTATCCGTTCGCTGACATACATCTCGCCTGCCAGTGCACGACGAATCGCGGACATCACTTTTTCGGTGACTTCCTTTTTCATGATGTAGCCTTTGGCGCCGGCGCGCAAGGCACGCTCAGCGTAAACGGCTTCATCGTGCATCGATAGCGCCAGCAAGGCGAGATTGGGATATTCTTGGTGCAACTGCTTGATCAGGTCTAATCCGTTTCCATCAGGGAGCGTGATGTCGATGAGGACGACATCCGGTTTCAATTGATGAACGAGCGGCAACGTTTCGCGAATGGATTGAGCGCCGCCACAGACAATCAGATCGGGTTCATCATCGATCAGCATTGCAAGACCCTGGCGGACAACAGAGTGATCGTCCACGAGCAGCACTCTCGCTTTTTTCGTTGAAGTTAGTTCAGTTGTTGCCATGTGCAGCAGAGGGACCGCGAATGGGATATCGGCACACAACCACGGTGCCGCCGGCAGGGCGGCGCGAGATCAAGACCGTTGCACCGATCATTTTCGCGCGGTATTGCATGATTCTCAAGCCCATGCTGTTAGCCGAAGGCGCGGTTGAATGGATGCCAGAGCCATCGTCGATGATCTGCACTTCGGTTACCGAACTGGAGTGATGCAGCGCCAGTTCCACATGTTGCGCTTTGCCGTGGCGGACAGCGTTGCTGATTGCTTCCTGCGCGATCCGATACAAATGCACCGCGGAGGCAGGGTCAAGTGGAGCGGGATTGCCGGTTTGCTGAAAGTCGCAGTCGATCTTGAAGAGGCTCTCGGCATACGCGGCCAACTCACGAAAGGCTTCAGATAAACCGCCGGTTTCGAGCACACAAGGCGAGAGTGAGCGGCAGAGATCGTGTGTCCACTCGACGGCGGTCTTGGCAAGGTCGGAGAGCTTGGCGGCGTCCTGTGCATCCGGCGAAGAGGCCACGGACAGGCGCTGCTGAAGCCGACGGGTCATCAGGGCGATTCCGGTGAGATGCTGACCGAGGCCGTCATGTAAATCGTGACCGATGCGCCGCTGTTCGTCTTCGCTGATTTCGAGGATGCGGCGTTCCAGCTCGCGCGCCTCTGCGGCGCTTTCTTCGACGTGCTGCTTGGCCGCCTTCAGGCGTGCAGTGATGAAGCTTACGAGCACGCCTTCGATCATGAAGAGCCCGAGCCGCACGCTTTGGTCGGCGCTGCGAAGGTGCCAGGTTCCATACGGCATCATGAAGAAATAAAGATCGAGTAACGTCGCCAGCAGCGTGGCAAGAAGCCCCGGCCCCAGTCCGCCGATCGCTGCCGACGCCATGATCGCGGCGAAAAAAATGAGAAACGGCTCATCCTGAGTTGCCACTCTAACGAGCAGCAACTTCAATCCCAGCGCCGCGGCTATTGCAATGAGGGCGACGCTGTAACGAAACAGTATGGATCGAAGCGAGCGAGACAATGCCCGACAATTCTACAAAAAACTCTGCCCCTGGCACGCTACGTCAACGTACCAAAAGGGCAGAGATAGCAGGATTGTTCGTGACGTCCTATCAAACGGTCATGGGCCAATCGCAGTCTGGCCGGTTTCGCCGGTGCGAATGCGGTAGACCTCGTCGAGCGAGACGACGAAGATTTTCCCGTCGCCGATTTTGCCGGTTTTGGCGACCGCCATGATGGTGTCGATTGTCGGTTTGACGAAATCTTCGTTCACGGCGATCTCGAGTTTCAGTTTCTGCACCAGACGAATCTGTATCTGCCCGCCGCGAAAGGTTTCGGTGTAGCCGCGCTGACGTCCGCAGCCGGCCACGTTGGAAACAGTCATCAGGTAAACTTCCTTTTCACTCAGCGCGTTTTGCACCGGCTCGAGCATTTCGGGCCGGATGATGGCGATGATGAGTTTCATTTCAGCTCACTTTCAGAATCGAGCTTGACCGGCAGGGCGACGCGGAGCATTCGTCCCGCCGGTCAAGCAGGCAATCAAAATTGATCGAACAACGTTACTTGGCAGGAATCGCTGAGATCCCGGCCGGCAACTCTGCCGACGAATGAGCGGCAGACGGCGCCACATAGTTCACGGTGTCCTTTGGCATGCCCGCGGGTGCGGCCAGCGGGGAGATGACATATTCGGGGTAAGCCGAAATGCCATGCTCGTGCAGATCCATGCCTTCGATTTCGCCTTCCTTGGAGATTCGGAGAAGACCGAACATGTGAAGAGCGCCGAACACGATGTTGGCGATGACAAACGTCGAGGCACAAACAATGAAACTGCCAATGATCTGCGCCTTGAGCAGCGCAAGTCCACCACCATAGAGCAGGCCGGTAAGCGGCGGATTGGTTGCATCGGGAACTGGAACACCAGTCGGGCTGGAGCCGACAGGGTGATACATGCCGCAGGCAAACAATCCGAGCGACAACGTGCCCCAGATGCCGCAGACGCCATGCACCGGCCAAGCGCCAACAGGATCGTCGATGCGGAAGAATTCAAGGATTTCGGTAGCGGCGATGACGATACCGCCCGCAATGCCGCCGAGAACAATCGAACCAAATGGGCTTACCCAGTAGCATGGGCAGGTGATCGCGACCAAGCCTGCGAGGAAGCCGTTAGTGATAAAACCGGCATCCCACTTCTTGTTCATCGCATATCCGATGAAGACCGCGACCAGACCGCCGGCACATGCGGCCAGTGTGGTGTTGGCGGCAACGCGACCGATACCCTGGAAGTCCATCGCGCTAAGCGTTGAACCGGGGTTAAAGCCATACCAGCCGAACCACAGGATCAAGCCGCCAACGACCGCGATCGTCAGGTCGTGCGGAAGCATCGGGCCGCCGCCATCGCGCTTGAATTTGCGTCCCAACCTTGGCCCAAGCCAGATGCCACCTGCCAATGCGATCCATCCACCGATGGAGTGAACGACGGTAGAACCAGCAAAGTCATGGAAGAACTGGCCGACGCTCGGGAGGAAGTGACCTTCGCTGCCCATCAGCGCCAGGAAACCATCCGGGCCCCAGCACCAGTGCCCGATGATCGGGTAGATGAAGCCGGAAACGCAGACTGAGTAAAGAATGTCGCCCCAGAAAGCGGTGCGGCCGATCATCGTGCCCGAGCAGATCGTGCTAGCACAGTCGGCGAAGGCGAACTGGAACAGCCAGTGGGCCAATACCGGCACACCGCTGGTGTTGAAGAGCGTTGTTGCATCTACGTTCTGGAGGAAAAACCAATTCTTGGTTGCGTCAGTTGGATCGTGCCAACCAATGAAACCATTGCCGCTGCCGAACATGAATGCATAACCCCATGCGTAATACAGGATGCCGCACAGGCAAGTGTCGAACACGCATTCAACCAGCACATTGACGGTTTCGCGGCTTCGGCAGAGGCCGGCTTCGAGCATGGTGAAGCCTGCCTGCATGCCGAACACGAGGAATGCGCCAAGAAGCGTCCAGACGGTGTTGAGCGGATTGATGACGGGATTTTTCGTCATATCCGTCAAATCGGTGGACATGACTGGCGCCGTGGTCGGAGCGTCGGCGAAGGCGATACCTGACTTCATGAACTCACGTACCAACAGGATCCCGACGACAAGGATCACTAGCGCGATCATCTTGCCGGCGAGCAGCAGCATGCCATAGCGGCGCCATTCGGGGTCTCGGAGTCGAACGCGCAAGCGGGCAAACTTGTCTGCATAAGACAGCCCATCTCGCACGAGAGGACGCAAACGGTGTGCGTTCTTCATAGAGCGGTATCCTCGGCTGGAGAAAAATCAGGCATTCCACCCCGCGGGTGGTCCGCCATGGATGGCCGCAAAGTAAACGCTGTGCCGGGATGTTAAGAGACTTATAAGGCGCGTGATGGCAGGACGCTTATCAAGATATAGGTGTTCCGCTTATATGCCCGCCCAGCCAGGGCCATGACTAACCATGTTCCATCGCCCATTGAAGTGCAAACCGAGTGAGATCAGTGCCGCTCTGAAGCTGAAGCTTGTCCTTGATATGCTCGCGATGTGCCTGGACGGTTTTGACGCTGAGCTTGAGCCGCTGGGCGATCTCAGAGGGCCCGATACCTTTGGCGATCAGGCCGAAGACCTCGAATTCACGATCCGAGAGTGATTCAACAGGAGATGCCTCCTGTGCGCCTTTGGGATGCATGAGTTTGAGCAGCAGGCGGGAAGACATCTTTTCACTGACATACATCTCTCCGGCCAGCACGCGCCGAATAGCGGTCATGATGGTCTTGGTTGCCTCGGCTTTCATGACATAGCCTTTGGCGCCGGCCCTTACCGCGCGCTCGGCAAAAAGGGCCTCGTCGTGCATCGAAAGCGCCAAAATCGGCAGGGCAGCGTGGCTGTCGTGAAGCTGTTTGATCAGATCCAGCCCGCTGCCGTCGCTCAAGGAGATGTCAACCACCACCACATCCGGCTTGAGTTTTTTCACCAGCGGAGGTGTTTGGGCGATCGATTCAGCACTGCCGCAGACGGTCAGGTCGGGCGCACCATCAATGAGCATGATCAACCCTTCGCGGACGATGGGGTGATCCTCAACCAGAAATACGGTTGCATTTTTGGTTATGTGAGGCTGGTCGGTATGTTCCATGAGAAATATCCCTGCCTAGCCCGCGCGATGATAATGGCAGGCGACGATAGTTCCGCCATGCGGCTCATGGCGGACATCAATCGATGCGCCGATCATTCTTGCGCGATATCGCATGATTCTCAACCCCATTCCGTCCGCGGATTGTGCGGTGGGTTCGATTCCCGTGCCATTGTCGATGACTTGAAGGCTTATCGTATCCCTGGAGCCTTCGAATCGAAGTATAATTTGCTTGGCTTCACCGTGTCGCACTGCGTTGCTGATGGCTTCCTGGGCAATGCGATAAAGATGCACGCCAGCCGCCAGGTCCGCGGCGTCTGGTTTGCCGATTTGCTCAAAAGTGCATTCGATATTGAAGAGATTTTCTGCCCGGGCGGCCAATTCTCGCAGCGCCTCGGCCAGTCCAGCCGATTCGAGAGCAGGGGGCGAGAGAGATTGAGATAAATCTCGTGTCCATTCCAATGCGGATTGAGCCAGATCAGCGACCTTTCCAGCAGTCGCCGCGGCGGGGGCCTGGGCTGCTTCGAGGTCTTGCTGGTGACGCCGAAGCATCATTGTGATTCCCGTCAAATGCTGGCCTAAGCCATCATGCAGATCGTGCCCAATCCGCCGCTGCTCGGCATCACCAATTTCCAGGATTCTTCGCTGCAACTCTCGCGATTCGTTTTCGCTGTCTTCTGCGCGTCTCTTTGCGGCGATCATGTGGGCGCAGATGAGACTGATGAAGATTCCTTCGATGACAAATAGGCATAAGCGCAGGAGTTGATCGGGACTGTTCAATTGGAACCGGCCAAACGGCGACATAAAAAAGTAACTGTCGAAAATCGCGCCCAGGGCGATTGCAAGAATACCTGGCCCCAGCCCCCCATAAAGTCCAGAAACCATCACTGCGGCGAAAAAGAGCAAACCGGGCACATCGCGCGTGACCAGTGGTACGAGCAGTAATTTCAGCCCCAGCGCAGCAATCGTCACAATGATGGCAGTCCCATAACGAAGCCAGGTTGGGCGAGAGGGTGGAGGCATGAGAATACTGGGCAGAAGCATACACGATGGTTTGCCTCGATGGAGCAGGTGAGGAGGAACGAAATTGGGGGTGTAAATAAACCGACCCCGAATCCATGGAGGTCTCCGGGGTCGAAGCAAGGGTCATTTGTATTGGCCCATATCACGGGCCGATTGCAACTTTTCCTGTTTCGCCGGTGCGAATGCGATATACCTGCTCCAAGGGGACGACAAAGATCTTACCATCGCCGATGTTCCCGGTTTTGGCCACCGTTGCGATTGTTTCGATCGTGCGGTCGACAAATTCTTCATTCACGGCAATCTCCAGCTTCACCTTGGAGAGCAGCCGGATGATCCCTTCGTTTCCTCGATACTGTTCCTTAAAACCGCGTTGCCGTCCGCATCCGCGAACGTCGGATGCGGTCATCAGGTAAACTTCCACCTTGCTCAGTGCTGCCTGTACATCTTCGAGTTTTTCAGGGCGGATAATGGCGATAATCAGTTTCATAATGATTCACTCCGGAAAATCTTGAGGAAGGCTGGTGGACAGGGCTTGGCCTGCCCACCAGCGGTGCCAATCAAAATGTTGAATAGTGGATTACTTCGATCCGACCAGTTCGGCCGCAGTCATGCCGCCATTGCTTGAAGCCACCGGCACATTGCCACTGCCGACAGTGTCACGGGCCATGCCGTGGGGTGCTGTCAGGGCGGAGATGACATATTCGGGATAAGCCGAAATGCCATGCTGATCGATGTCTAGGCCCTGCATTTCGCCGTCTTTGGAGACACGCAGGAGCTTCACTGCTTTCAGTGCCCCGAACATCGCCATTGCAGAGACAAAGGTTGCTGTACAGACAATCAGGCTGCCGATGCACTGGGCGATCAGCACCTTTGTCCCACCGCCATAAAACAAACCCGTAAGCGCTTCAGGCGAATTAGGTGTGATCGGAGGTACGCCAAAGGGACTGGAACCGCTCGCGGAGTATTCGCCACTGGCAAAGAGGCCCAGGCAGAGCGTACCCCAGATGCCGCAGACGCCGTGAACGGGCCAGGCGCCGACAGGATCGTCGATACGCAAGTATTCGAGCAATTCCATCGCCAGGATAACCAGCGCACCCGCAACCGCGCCGATGGCACAAGCACCGATGGGGCTGACCCAATAGCACGGACAAGTGATACCGACCAGGCCAGCGAGGAAACCATTGACGATGGCTGCGGTATCCCATTTCTTCGTCTGGAAGAACATCACGAAGACTGCGGCCAAGCCGCCGGTGCAGGCGGCGAGTGTAGTATTGGTCGCCACGCGGCCGACGCCGACGTTGTCCATCAGCGACAGAGTCGAACACGGATTAAAGCCATACCAGCCAAACCACAGGATTAACCCGCCAACGACCGCGATCGTCAGATCGTGCGGAAGCATGGGGCCTCCGCCGTCACGTTTGAACTTGCGGCCAATTCTCGGCCCAAGCATGATCGCACCCGCGATTGCCACCCATCCGCCGATCGAGTGCACGACGGTTGAGCCTGCAAAGTCGTGGAAGTTCATTCCAAGGCTGGATAGGAAGCCGCCTTCAGTGCCCATCGTCGCCAGGAAGCCATCGGGGCCCCAGCACCAATGACCGAAGATCGGATAGATAAACCCGGACACGCCGATCGAATACAGCACGTCGCCCACAAATCGGGTACGGCCGACCATCGCGCCCGAGCAAATCGTCGAGGCACAGTCAGCAAAGGCGAACTGGAAAAGATAGTGCGCAAAGATCGGAATGCCTGTCGCACCATACGTCGAAAGCATCTCGACGTCCTTCATAAAAATCAGGCTCTTGGTCGGATCACCCGGCATGTGCCAGCCGATGAACGCATTGCCCCCGCCGAACATGAATGCAAAGCCCCAGCCCCAGTGCAGAAGTCCGCAGACGCAGGTGTCGAATACGCATTCAACCAGCACGTTGACGGTTTCGCGGCTTCGGCAGAAGCCGGCTTCGAGCATGGTGAAGCCTGCCTGCATGCCGAACACGAGAAACGCGCCAAGCAAAACCCAGCCGGTGTTGATCGCATTGATGTGATCCGCCGGCTTGATCGCGGCGTAGGGATCGGCTGGTGCAGACGTTTGTGCCAGGGCGATCGATCCATTCATCGCGACGTCAACAACACGCGGCCCGACGATAATGATCGCAGCCACCAGCGCCAGCCCGAGGAGTTTGCCGACGACCAGCAGCCCGGCATAGCGCCGCCATTGCGGATCATTCAGCCGATTTTTCAGTCGCGAACACTTCTGCGACCATGACAATCCGATTCCATCATGCACGAGAGGCTTCATAGCAGGTTGCTCCATAATGCAGCGATCCTTCAAAGCAGACTCTCCACCACACGGTGGTTCATCGTCGCTAGAGAAAACGCCGTGCCTGTCGTTTTGGAAATTTCCCTTGCCCGTTTTTCGTGCCCTCGCAGCCTTGCGAGTGGTTCCCCCACAGCGAGATTATTTTCAGGTGTGTTCCATTGCCCACTTCACCGCGAAGCGAACCAGCTCCGGGCCGGTTCTCAGCGAGAGCTTTTCCTTGATGCGCTCCCGATAGCTTTCAATCGTTTTCACGCTCAGGCCCAACTGCTCAGCGATGCCGGAAGGGCCGATTCCCTTGGCGATAAGGCTGAAGACTTCAAATTCGCGCTCGGAGAGAATCTCGACGGGACTTTGCATCGGCGCAGCTTCGGGCTGCACAAGCTTCCGCACCATCTGCGCCGCCATTTTCTCGCTGACGTAAATTTCTCCATCCAGCACCCGGCGAATGGCCGTCATCACGCGATCCATCGCCTCTTTTTTCATGATATACCCGCGTGCGCCGGCACGGAGGGCACGTTCGGCCCAGGTACCTTCGTCGTGCATCGAAAGCGCCAACAGGGCGAGTTGAGGCTCTTGCTCATGCAAGTGTTTGATCAAATCCAGCCCGTTGCTCTCGGCGAGCGCGAGGTCAATGATCACGACGTCGGGCTCCAATTTCCCGATGGCGTCGATTGCCTCCTGAACCGATACCGCTTCTCCGCAAACAACCAGATCAGGCTCGTGATTGATCAGCATGGCCAGACCGTGCCGGACGACCGGATGATCTTCAACAAGCAGCACACGTGCTTTCTTGACCGCAGGCTCGGGTTTAGTTGCTGTCATAAGTTATCGCCTCCGGATATCGCCTGGCGCTGAAGCGGCAGGAAACAATCGTGCCGCGAGCCTCATGTTTCTGGATCTCGATTTTTGCACCGATGATCTGGGCGCGATATCGCATGATTCGCAGGCCCATTCCTTCTCTTGTCTGGCGGGTCGGATCGATCCCACAACCATCGTCTATTACTTGCAAAATCACGGTGCTCGGGGTGTTTTCCTGCAGGCAGATTCGTACGCGTTTTGCCTTGCCGTGCTTGACCGCGTTGCTGATGGCTTCCTGGGCGATTCGGTAGAGATGGGCACTGGTTTGCAGATCGACCGCGATCGCGCTGCCCGATTGCTCCAGCGTGCATTCAATGTTGAAAATATTATTAGCGTGGCTGGCCAGTTCCTTCAGTGCCTGGGCCAATCCAGCAGAGTCGGGTGAGAGCGATTGACAGAGGTCGTGCGTCCATTCGACTGCGGTCCTGGCCAGTTGCGACATCTTTTGTGCTTCGTCGGCTTCGGGCGAGCCAACTTCAGCCAGCCGCTGCTGAAAGCCGCGCGTCATCAGGGCAATGCCTGCCAGATGCTGGCCCAGTCCATCATGAAGATCATGTCCGATACGCCGCCGTTCGCCTTCGCTGACGTGCAACACTTCAGACTGAAGGGCAATCGCTTCGGCATGTTTAGCCAATGCGATATCTCGAGCCCGATGAAGCTGGCCGGCCAGCAGGGCGGTGACTGTGCCTTCGCCAACAAACAGCAGGAATTCAACCCCTTGGCTGAAGCTGCCTAGTCCAAATGACCATCGCGGAGTAATGAAAAAGTAATTGGCGGCTAGCGCGGTCAAAAGGGTGGCAAACAGGCCCGTGGCTGTTCCGCCCAGCCAGGCAGAAGCCATTACAGCGACGAGGAAAAGAAGAAAGGCGGATTCTCCCCCAATCGTGGCACGCAGGGCCAGCCGCACTGCCACGACAACAGCGACAAAGATTGCCGTCAGCGCAAACTCAAGCAGCCTTCGATGAATTCTCCAGTCAAACCCGCGCACTCAAATCCCAACTGACCCTCATCAGAACAGGATAAACCCCGGGAGGGGAAAGAACACCCGGGGTTGCGGACAACAGTTTCGCTGGGTTACGGGCCGATCGCGGGCCGGCCGCTTTCGCCGGTGCGAATGCGATACACTTCATCCAGCGGCACGACGAAGATCTTTCCGTCGCCGATCTTTCCAGGATCAGATCGGGCAGCGCTCATGATGGCGTCGATTGTCGGCTTGACGAAATCTTCGTTGACGGCAATCTCCAATTTCACCTTGGAAATCAGGCGAATGAGCATTTCGCTGCCGCGATAAGTTTCCGTATAGCCGCGCTGCCGGCCGCACCCGCGGACATCGGAGACGGTCATCAGATAGACTTCTTTCTGGCTCAACGCGGACTGCACAGCCTCAAGTTTTTCAGGACGAATGATTGCAATGATCAATTTCATGGATGACTCCCAAAGCAGTTTTGTCTTCTACGAATATTAGTTGGCGATGGCTGGAATTGAGGGACTGATCGCCTGGGCTGCCGCGACCGGGGCCGCGCTGTGCAGGACTGTTCCGGCAAGATTGTCTTCGAGGATGTAGCCTTGCTCGCCGTGCTGGCTGATATCCAGGCCGACATACTCGTCTTCCTCGCTTACGCGGAGTCCCATCACCAGATCGATGGCCTTGAGCAGAATGACTGATCCAACGATGGCGATAACCCAGGTAAATAGCGTCGCCACGAGCTGGGCGGTCATGATCGATGTGTTGCCTTCAATCAGGCCGAGCTTGGCGGTTTGCCCTTCAGGAACCGCATAAGCTGTCGGCAGATTTACGGCCGCGACGGCGAATACGCCGGTCAGGATGGCGCCAAGTGTTCCGCCAGTCCCATGGACGCCGAAAGCGTCCAGCGAATCGTCATAACCGAGCTTGGATTTGAGGATTGTGCTGGCCAAAGCACACACCACGCCGCCGATCAGGCCCATGATAATCGCATACATCGGCGTTGTGTATCCGGCCGCGGGAGTGATAACGACCAGCCCTGCGACTGCGCCGGAGATAGCGCCCAGCACAGTGGCTTTGCCGTTCTTGATCCACTCATAAAATGCCCATCCCAGCGCGGCTGCGGCCGCGGCGAAGTGCGTGCAGATGAATGCGTTGCTGGCCAAACCGCCGGCAGACAATGCACTGCCTGCATTGAAACCGAACCAGCCAACCCACAGCAGTGCCGCGCCAATCACGCTGATTACAACGCTGTGCGGCGGCATGGGAACGCTGCCAAAACCCTTTCGCTTGCCCAGCATGAATGCACACACCAAGGCGGAAACACCTGAGCTGATATGCACCACCGTGCCGCCGGCAAAGTCGATCGCGGCGAATTTTCCGCCCATCCAGGCGTTCAAAAATCCGCCTTTGCCCCACACCATGTGGGCCATCGGGCAGTAAATGAAAAGCAGCCAAAGTACAGAGAAAACCAGCATCGAACTGAATTTCATGCGTTCTGCATAAGCCCCGCAGATCAGCGCAGGTGTGATGATGGCGAACATGCACTGATAAATCATCCAGGTCGAATGCGGAATGGTTGCCGCATATTCGCACGGGGCGTTTCCAACTTCGCGAAGCAGGGCGAAACGGAATCCGCCGATGAATGGCGAACCCACATCGAAACAGAGGCTGTATCCAACCAAGGCCCAGACGATAGAGACGACTGCCATCAAGATGAAGCTTTGCATCATGGTGGCCAGAACGTTTTTGCGTCGGACCAGCCCGCCATAGAACAGCGCCAAGGCTGGGCCGGTCATCAGAAGCACCAGCGCGGCGCTGGTGAGCATCCAGGCGGTGTCGCCTGAATTGATGGCGGAGACGTCCTTTATCTCAATTGGCGAGACGCTAGCGGCTGCGTCGTCCGCTAGCGCCCCGCCCGTTAACACACACAATGAAAAGCAGGCGATGACGCCCAGTGCCAGAACTTTCCGTAACGGCGCGACGTATCGCGTACAAAGGAATGAAAGCATGACCCTGCTCCCAGGAATAAGATGAAGAGGCCTCGCCCGCCATTCAGGCAAGGGATTACATCAAGTAGGTGAAACACCTATATATCGTTGGCCTTGAGCAACGAATGTGCCAACCTTAGGAGTGAAGAATGTGGCCTGATTTTCTGTAGGAGCGCCATCCAACGGATTTCAACAGGCGGTGAAAAATTAAGCACCCTTAATAAGTGGCCCTTTTTAGTGCGCGCTTTCTGCGCGATCGCCTTATTGTCATATAAATCGGCCGGAGGTTTTTCTAATTATCGGACAGCTATATCATTTATTCACAACAATTTGCGATCGAAAGAGCAGAAATGCCGCATTTCCAGTCGCGCACGGAACCATGGCCGCATAGCCTCGTATTCGGGCAATCTTTAGGCGGGTTGTTTGCAGGAAGATTGCGTCTAAGATGGACGGATTCGGTGCGTGCGACCTCGTTTGCCGCTCCCTCTTAAACCTATGCAGATTCGGAACTTTTCAATCATCGCCCACATTGACCACGGGAAGAGCACGCTTTCCGATCGGTTGCTCATGCGTGCTGGCGCCATTACCGAGCGCGAGTTTCAGAACCAGATACTGGATGACATGGATCTGGAACGAGAACGCGGGATCACCATCAAGGCGTCCGCGGTCACGGTGTTTCACGAGCACAACGGGCAGAAGTTCATGCTGAACTTCATCGATACGCCCGGGCATGTAGACTTTCATTATGAAGTGCAGAAAGCCCTTCAGGCGTGCGAAGGGGCGATCCTGGTCGTCGATGCGACGCAGGGTGTGCAGGCGCAGACCGTCGCCAATGCCTATGCTGCGATCGATGTGGGGCTGGAGATCATTCCGGTCATCAACAAAATTGACCTGCCCAGCGCCGATCCGGTGCGCGTTGCCGAAGAAATTGAACAGGTGCTTGGTTTTCGGGCAGAGGAAGCAATCCTGGTCAGCGCCAAGACCGGGCAGGGGATTGATGAACTGATTGCCAAACTGTGCGATCAGTTGCCGCCGCCGAAGGGACTGGCAGATGCTTCGACGCGGGCCCTGATATTCGACAGTATCTATGACGATTATCGCGGAGTGCTGACGTATGTGCGCGTCATTGATGGCGAACTGAAGAAGGGGCAGAAGATCCGGTTCATGGGAACGGACAAAGTGTATCAGGTGACTGACCTGGCCAAGCTCATGCCGCGGCCCAAGCAGGTCGAGAAAATCGGCACTGGCGAGGTCGGTTTCATCGTCGCGGCCATTAAAGATCTGCACGATGTGCGGATCGGCGACACGGTCACTGATGCAACGACACCCGCGGCCGAGCCATTGCCGGGATACAAGCCGTCGCAGCAGATGGTTTTCTGCGATTTCTATCCCAGCGGCAAAACGCAATACGACGAGCTTCGCGATGCGATGGATCGGCTGTCGCTCAACGACAGCTCGTTTAGTTTTGAACCAGAAAGCAATGATGCGCTGGGATTTGGTTTCCGCTGCGGCTTTCTCGGTCTGCTGCACATGGAAATTATCCAAGAGCGGCTGGAGCGAGAGTTCAATATCGAGATGATCCAGACCGCGCCGACAGTTACATATGAGGTGAAGAAAACGGACGGTACGGTTTTCCGAATCGATTCACCCAGCGAGCTTCCCGATCCAAATCACATTGAAGAGATTCGAGAGCCCTTCATTAACATGAACCTGATCCTGCCTGCCGACACCGTAGGCAACCTGATGAAGCTCTGCGAAGATCGCCGCGGGGTGTACAAGCGAACGGAATACATCGGCGCGACGCGCGTTATGCTTACCTACGAAATGCCGCTGGCCGAAGTGATCTACGATTTCTACGATCGCCTAAAAAGCTCGACCAAGGGCTACGGCACGATGGATTTCGACCTGATCGGTTTCCGCGCGGGCAATCTGGTGCGCGTAGACATCCTTGTCAACGGCGATCGAGTCGATGCCCTCAGCCTGATCGTCCACCGCGATCACTCCGAGGCTCGCGGACGTAAATTGCTCGTCCGCCTCAAAGCCGAAATCGCCCGGCATCTGTTTGAAATCCCCCTGCAAGCTGCCATCGGTGGAAAAATCATCGCGCGCGAAACGATCAAATCCGTCGGCAAGAACGTCACCGCCAAGTGCTATGGCGGCGACGTGACCCGAAAACGAAAACTGCTGGAAAAACAAAAGGAAGGCAAGAAGCGCATGAAGCGCGTGGGCAGCGTCGATATTCCGCAGGAAGCGTTTATGGCGGTGTTGGAGAGCGGGGAGTGAGTGATGGATCTGCAATTGAATGAAGTAAAGAGCCAGACAGCATTTCCGCCATAAACCCGAACAGACCCACCAGTATCTTTGGCAGCCCGATAAGAACGACCCTTTCGCGTCTTAAAACTCCCCAAGCAGTGCCCGGTTCAAGCCGATATCCCTATTGGGTTTACAAGGAGTTCGATTTGCCCGGTATTCAGATTGGACAATTGCTGATCGAGCAGGGCGTGCTGACGGATGCACAGGTGCAGGAGATTCTGGAAGCACAGAAGGACTCGCACCGGCCTTTTGGCGATCTTGCGGAGCGGCTGTTTGGCGTCAATCCTAAGGCGGTGGAAGATGCCTGGGTGGAGCAATACATCCGCACCACCGGCGTGGTTGACCTGGAAGAAACCCGCGTTGAAACCGATTGCCTGCGGCTTTTGAATCGCCGGCAGGCCTGGCAGTTCCACACGCTGCCGACGAATCGAGACGGCGGTGAACTTGGCATCGCCACCAGCGCTGAGAACCTGGTGCGCGCGGTCAATTTCAGCAGCCGGAAGATCGATGAGCCGCTCTATTTCCTGATCGCCGAGCGCGACCAGCTTCGCGAATTCTTGATGCGGCATTATCCGGTGCCGAACTTCATTGCGCAATACGCGGCGAGCTTGTAACAGAGTTCGTTAAATCTGAAACAAACAAAGAAGCCCGGCAAGATGATTGCCGGGCTTCTTTGTTTGCCAGCAAAAATTTGGACGAAATCTTATTTCCGACGTCGCCGTGACAATCCTGCGACGATCGCGGTGCTAAAGATGCCGATCGAAGCCGGTTCCGGTACGACGTATGTGTAAACCACGGTGGCATCAAAGTCGAAAGTTGGCGGTGTCGTGTACGAAACAGTCGGTGATACGTTAGCAGAATTCGCAGTATTCACGACGCTGCTGTAGGAGAATGTTACGTTGCCAAGGCCGATATAAGGCGAGAGGCTGGAAGTAAGCGAAGCAGAATCCGAATCGCTTGAGGGAGCGCCGTTCACGGTGAACGTATCGGTTCCGCCTTCAAGGGCTGTACCGTCGTACGGCCCCATGGGCCCGCTGCCGGTTGTCGCTGGTGTCGTCAGTACAACCAGTGCTGCGGGGCCACTCACGGAGATATCGGTTCCGATTGAAGCAGTTCCCGTTCCGAGGTTTGCGGTCAGATTTTCAACGGAATTGCTTCCACCATCGGAATGCCCGGCGACATAGAGATCAACCTGAACCAGCGTACCGAAGCTCGGATCGAACTGCGGTACATTGAATCCGCCGCTGGCACCGGCCGCAAATGCCCCAAACGATGTGGGGCCATACGTGATCGTGGCGGCATGGGTAGAACCCACTAAGATTAAGAGAGAGAACGCGCTAACGAGTAGCGTCAGGAGACGTACCGGCTTTTTCATCTGCCCTCCAAAGGCAATGAGCGAGACGGAATATCCGCCCGCAAAACCTCGATCCCCAATTTGCCTTGTGGACTTCTCGAACAGAGATGAGATGTCCCCCTTCCTGCCAGCCTCGCTGGATGCAGATAATGCAGGCAAAAAATTGCTGCGTCAAGTGAAAATTGTGTAAATCTAATATGGGTAAGCTTACTGATCGGTTTGTGCCGCCGAAGCAGGGGGGATCAGAACATCGGCCCAGTCATCTTGATGGACGCACTTCCATCCGAGCGATTCCAGCGGCTTTCGAAATCGACTGCGGTGTGCCGGCAGGATTGCGGCATCGGCGGAGATTTGGCTTAGCGCTTGTTGGCACTGTTCATTGGTGCCGAGATAGAGAGAGAGCCAAAACTCGGGCTTATAGAGTTGTGTACGACCATCAAGTAAGACCTGATACGAAGGTAATTTCCATGCGAGGTAGCCGCCCCAGTCGAACTCGTTGATGAGCCGGCCAGTCGTTTGTGGGACACTATTTTGCACATACGCTGCGGCCTCAGAGGGATAGCCAGGCAGATCGGGTCCGCGACGATTGAACCAGGCGTCGGGGTAGGTGTTGTTGGGGAGATACAGGCCAATGCGTACGGCACCGATGAGCACGAGCGCCCCGGTGGCGATATTGACGATCGGCTTGCCCAGCACGCGATCCGAAAGTTGCGGCAGCGAACGGCTCATGACTGCGGCAAAAATCGGGGCGAAAATCGGGGCCGCACGACCGCATTTGGCGAACAAAATGCCCATCCCCAGCACCCAGATCCAGTCACCGATCCGTGCTTTCCGCCGGATCATCCCGACCAATAGCACAATGATGACCGCAGCCAGCGTGATCTGCCGGCTCGTCCCGCGATACATTGGCTCAAGCTCTACGATCATCGAGTTGGCGGTGAGGGGATTGGTCGTGGTGTAGTCCCGGATCGAAGCCAATGTGCCGCCAAGCACGGGTGTGCAACAGCAGCCCAATACACACAGAATCAGTAACACCGCATAGTGCCGCAGCGCGCGCCAATCACGCTCAAATAGCGCCCCGGCCCACAAAGCTCCAACCCAGATCGGCACAAACACCGCGAAGATATGCACGTTAATCACGAGCGCGGTCAGTACAGGCACCAGCCATACCGCGCGCGACCGTTGGCCGATCCGTCGGTCCCGCAGGAGGAGCCAACTACACACTGCCATCAAATCGATCGCAATCATCACCGGGCGAAAGCTGAGGAAGGGCATCGCCAGAAACATCGCAAACGCCGTCGCCAGCACCGCAGAGAGCAGCGGCAAATCTGCCCGATCCATTCCCGGCCGCGAATCCGGCTGCTGGATCGCGCACATCGCCACAAGCAGCACCAGCCCGGCCTCGAGCAACGCCTGCGTCGCGATCGCCCCGCGAAGCCCGGTGTGATCCCACAACCACTTCATCCCCAATTCAGCCAACCACGAATAAGGAGTCCACGGGGTCTTGACTGATGCAAACGAGATTTGATCGACCAGCGGATGAATGCCTTCGTTATGCAACTGCTCCGCGACCCGCATGTGCCAGAAAAAATCCGGGTCCATCGTGTCATGCAGTACCGCCTTGCCCGCGGCAAAGAGCATGATGATCGCGACCAGCAGCAGGAAGCCGGAGACTTCCCGCGCTGCGCTGGGAACCGCTGTTTGCGAAACTGACATCCTGTTTTTATCGGCATGGGGGACAGTTCTTCCGAATTGAAACTTGAGCGTTCAAATTTCAACATCTAATATTTAACCTTCAACTCAGGCATTGCGTTTTGGTGTATTGCCGGCGCAGCATACCGCAGTTGCCATGCGGGTTTAATACGTGCAACGATTGAGGTGTAGTGATCGCCAGCGGCAAACAATTAAGTGGCGATTAACATTGGGGAGAGTTATAATTCGCGATCATTTCTCTAGAGAAACTAACGTATGGCTAAGTTAGGCGTGAAGAAGATTTACAGGCCAATTCAATTCGAAACTGCTGCTCTGGGCTATCGGTTTCAGGTTGTCTCGATGAGTGAGGATCTGCGCATACAGCAGACCTCCGTCGCGATGTCCGAAGGAGAGTGGCACATCGTTGATACGTCGTCTGATTTTCGCATTCAACTCATCAACGCTGTGACAGGTTTTCCGATCCGGTACGTCAGCGTCGCGCCGGATGCCTCACGTTGATCCCGAGGCTCGCATGGAAAAAACAACTCTTCCAATCTCACATGTGAGTGCCCCTATCCGGCTACTATGGGCCGCTTGCGCAGGGGGCATACCGCTTCTGGCATGGCGTTTCTTTGCCGAGAGATGGCCGGATATGAGTGTTGCTTGGTGGTTCTGGATCGTTTGTGGCATGTTCGCACTGGTCATCGGCTATTGTTGTCCCATGCCTATCGCCCTGTGGAGAACTGCAATGTACTCTCATATGGGGAGACGGATTAGTTCCGGCTCTCGCTCTCAAACATTTGGACCGAGGTTAGCCATGTTCCGACGTCTGGCGCCATCCAACAGATGAAGATGGAAGACGGCAACTTCCTCAGCCTTAGCGTTGCCATTGGAACAATCGCTGTCTTTGTTCGGCCTCGCTCTGATTCAATGGATGGGATCGCGGTGCTTTCGGAGATTCAGATACTCGATGCGGAACGACGATCGCAACTTTCGCGTGATGAACGCAGCAAAGAGGATGAGGCACTGCTATTTGAATTGCGAAAAGCGATCGGATGGCCAAAGACCCTTCGGGAATTACGTGATTCACTTGAACGTACAGGGAATGGGATGTCGAAACATGGATTTGCAAGCATTTAGCATGCCGAAGTTCAACGTTGATTTCACTTGCGAGCCATCGAGTGGGCAGCGTGGCCGCCGTTCCCCACACAGCCCATTGTCCCATTTTGTTCATTTTCTTTTCAGTGCTCAGGTTGATTCCCCAGATACAGGAGATAGAAGTGCTCGCCGACGATCTTGGTGGGATGCGAGCGGAGTTCGATGATCTTGATCCCGCGCAGGATCAGTCCGCCCGAGTAGGCGCATACTCAGGCGTACCATGGTTGAACACTGTTTATTAAAATTGTCCCTCGTATTCTCTGCGAGTTTTTCGTGGCTTTGCTTATCTGCGCATCGAAACAATCCTACCGCTACAATCTGATCGCATGGTTGACGCTGTTTCTCCGCGAATCTTCCCTCGCCTCCTCCGCATGCTCCGCCCACACTGGTGGACGATCATTCTCGCCGTCGTGCTGCTTCTCCTCTCCCTCCCCGCGGAGCTTTTTCCGGCGATGGTTTGGATGTATGTGACGGACAAGCTGATCCTCGATCGGCCGACACAATCGAGCGCGTTGCTGCATACGCTCTTTTCATTTAACGGCGCGATCAACTTGCCGCTGCGGCTGCTTTTTTCTTCGCTTGGATGGATGTTTGTCGTTTACATCTTCGGCGAGGTGATGGGAACGCTGAGCACGTATCTGATGAGTGTCGTCGCGCAGAAATTTACGCTGCATATTCGCAACCTGGTTTATCACAAGCTTCAGTGCCAGAGCCTGGCGTATCTTCAGCGGCAGCGCGTGGGCGATCTGATGAGCAGGGCGATGGGGGATGTCGATGAGCTGCAATCTTTTCTCGTCAATGGCATCGATCAGATCCTCGGTGAAGGGTTGCTGTGGGTGTCGTGCGTGGTGCTGGTGATGCTGCTGGATTGGAAGGTTTCGACGGCATCGCTGGCGCCGCTGATCGTGGTCTATTTCCTGCTGCGAATCTTCAACGCCAAAGTTGCCCCGATCTACAAGGCCGCGAGGGAAAAAGCGGGCGATGTGGCAACGCGCTTGCAGGAGAATCTCGCGGGCGTGGTCGTGATCAAGATTTTCGGCCGGGAAAAACAGGAGGCCAATCGATTTCGCAAGGCGACGGATGGGTATTACCAGCAGCAGGTGAGGGGTATCCAGGCGCGCAGCACATATTTTCCAATCAGCCGGACGGTCGGCTTTCTAAGCAATCCGATCATGCTGGGGATGGGCGGATTTTCGATTCTCACGGGTGGGTCGTTCACCCTTGGCAAGCTATTGGCATTCCGGGCGTATTGGTGGCGGCTGTTCGGGCCGATTCACACGCTGGCGCGCGTTAACGACATGATTCAGCGCGCGGTTGCGGCTGGCAAAAGAGTGTTCGAGGTGCTGGATGCGCCAGATGAATTGCCGGATGCCAAGGATGCGAAAGAGATCGCGCATTTTGGTGGATCGCTGGAACTACGAAATGTCTCTTTCAATTATGGCGCAGAACTGCCCGCCCGTGACACGGGCCTCCGGCCCGTGCCGAGCCGCGGCCCAATTGGAAATGACGTTGGTTTGCAGATTGGAAGCACTTTGCACGGGCCAGAGGCCCGTGTCACAGAAACTGTTCTTCATGATATTTCCATCCGCATCGAACGCGGACAGACGGTTGCGCTGTGTGGGCCGAGCGGATCGGGGAAGAGCACGATTCTCAATCTCTTGTTGCGTTTCTATGACCCGGTTTCCGGGCAAGTGACACTGGATGGGGTTGATCTGCGTTCGATCAAGCGAGAGAGTCTTCGGCGACATTTTGCGCTGGTGCAGCAGGAAAGCTTTCTCTTTAACGATTCGATTTTGGACAATATCCGCTATGGCCATCCCGAGGCATCGATGGAGCAAGTAACGACCGCAGCTCGGGCGGCCAATGCGCTGGAGTTTATTGAGAAGCTGCCCAATGGGTTTGAAACAGTGGTTGGCGAACGCGGGGTGCGGCTTTCGGGTGGGCAGAAGCAGCGGATCAGCATCGCCCGGGCGTTCCTGGCGAATCCGGAAATCCTGCTTCTGGACGAACCCACCAGCAGTGTTGAGCCCGACAGCGAGGCTGCGATCATCGCAGCGCTGGACCGGCTGATGGCGGGGCGGACGACGGTGGTAACCAGCCATCGGCCCAGCCTGATTTTACAGGCGGAGGTGGTATATGTGATCGAGCAGGGTCGGGTGGTGGATTCTGGCCCGCCGGAGGCAGTTCGCAGGCGAAACGAATGGTTCGCCCGCTTTTTGGCCACACCGGATGCGGAACCGGCCAATCCATGAAAATGCAGTGAGCATGGTCACAGTTTTCAGAAGCAATCCGCCAGTCGATTCGGATCACCACGCTTTTTTGAAAGAATTGCCGATCATTGGCGTTTTTGGCGAGAGAGGGCGCCATGTCTATCCCGAAGCCGGAACTTGACTTATTGGCGTTCTAGTGCGATTCAATGGCATTTCCAGCGGTCTAATTGGACCGCGGCGAAACCGTTTTGCGTGCTCCTTGGAGATCCACAACTATGAAGAAGCGAGATCGCCTGGCCGTTGCTGTCAAACCCGTGATCGAAACCCTCGAAGGACGAAGACTGCTTGCCACCCAGCTCATCTCCGGCACCGCCGGCGATGACGTGATCGTGCTGGCCAACAACGGTGGTCAACTCGATGTGACGGTCAACGGATTGACCAGCACGGTGCCAGTCACTTTCGACACGGTCGATGTGCAACCGGATATCGGTAATGACTCGGTGACGATTACCTCCCTGCCGCCGGGCATCACGACGTTCACGACCGAAGCGGATGCCGGAAACGATACGGTGGACGCCTCAGGCGCAGATAACACCGTCTCGGTCAACATCCAGGGCCAGGCGGACAATGATTCGATCACAGGTTCTGATGGCCCCCAGACCATTACTGGCGGCACGGGCGACGACACGATCGTTGGCGGCGACGGGGCGGACAGCCTCGATGGCGGTTCCGGCGATGACGATATCACCGGAAACGATGGAAAGAACACCATCAGTGGCGGTGATGGCGTTGATACGATCCTATCGGGTACTGGCGATGACAGTATCGACGGTGGATTGAATGACGATTCCATCAATGCTGGCGCGGGCAACAATACTGTCATCGGCAGCGACGGGCTTGACACAATCACCACGGGTACCGGCGACGACAGCATTAATGGCGGTACGGGCAACGATTCAATCAGCGCAGGCGCTGGCGATAACACGATCATTGGCAATGACGGCGCTGACACGATTACCGCTGGCACTGGCGATGACAGCATTGACGGCGGCATAGGCAGCGACTCAATCACCGCCAGCGATGGCGACAACACCGTCTCTGGCGGCGACGGCGCGGACACCATCACCACGGGCACTGGCAATGACAGCATCGCAGGCGGTGATGGCAATGATTCAATCACCGCCAGTGACGGAGTGGATACGGTCGATGGCGGCCTCAATGACGACTTTATCGACGGTGGCAATGGCGGTGACAGCCTCACTGGCAACGATGGAAATGATTCGATTCTTGGCCAGGCCGGTTCGGACGTCATTTCAGGTGGCACAGGGAATGACACAATTGACGCTGGCACGAACGATGACACGGTCGATGGTGGCACCGGCACTGACAGCATGCTCGGTGGGGGCGGAGTTGACACGATTGATTACAGCAGCCGTGCCAATGCCCTGACTGTAACGCTCGACGGCCAGGCCGATGATGGCGAATCTGGCGAGAACGATCAGGTCGGTGCAGATTTCGAGAACATTCTGGGTGGCGCCGGCGGCGACACATTAAGCGGCAATGGCAACGACAACAGCATTGTCGGCAACGGTGGAAATGACTCCATCGACGGCGGGGCGGGTGACGACACCGTCGATGGCGGGGCCAACGATGATACGGTCGCAGGTGGCAATGGTGATGACTCGGTCCTTGGCGGATCTGGCAACGATGTCATCGGCGGCGGTGGAAACAACGACACGCTTCGTGGCGGCACAGGCAATGATACGCTCGACGGCGGTACAGGTAACGACGTGATGGACGGTGGGGCGAATATCGACACAGTCGATTATTCCAGCCGCACAAACGATCTGGACATCACCTTCGACGACAATGCAAACGATGGCGAAGGCATCGAATCCGACAATGTCCAATCCACCAATGAAGCGTTATTGGGTGGCAGCGGAGACGATAGCATCAGCGCCGCGGGGTTGAATATCTCGATGACGCTCTCTGGCGGCGGCGGTGATGATTCGCTGGTCGGTGGCAATGCGGCCGACAGCCTTTCGGGCAGCGCCGGGGACGACAATATCGTCGGCAATGGCGGCGGGGATATCTTCGACGGTGGTTCCGGCAATGATACTGCTGACTATCACCTCGTCGGCGTGGCTTTGAATATCACGATCGACGGCGTGGCCAATGACGGCGCTGCCGCCGAAAATGACAACGTTGCCACTAACATGGAGATCGTCAACAGCGGCAGCAACGACGATATTGTCAGCGCAGTAAACATCGTCACGCCGGTGACCTTGCTGGGCAACGACGGCAACGATTCACTCACCAGCGGCAGCGGCAACGACAGCATCGCGGGCGGCAATGGCAACGATACGATTGATGCTGGGCTCGGCGGCGATGTGATCAATGGTGGCGTCGGCACCGACAGCACCACTTACGCAACGCGCGTGACCAATCTCAACATTACGCTGGACAACAACGCCAATGACGGCGCCGGCGGCGAGAACGATAACGTCCAGAACAACATTGAAATCATCACTGCAGGCACCGGAAACGATACGGTGGACGGATCCAACTCCAATTTCAATATCACGCTGATTGGACAGGGAGGAGCCGACTCGCTCGTTGGTGGCGACGGCAACGACAGCCTCGAAGGCGATGCTGGAAACGACACGCTCAATGGCGGCGCCGGCGGCGATGCCCTTATAGGTGGCAGCGACATCGATACTGCCACCTATGCGTCGCGCAACACGAATCTTAACATCACGCTTGACGATATTTTCAATGATGGTGCAACGAATGAGAACGACAACGTCTCTACAACCGACGAAGTGATCGTCTGTGGATCGGGCGCCGACACGGTTGACGCTACTGGCGATGTTACGCCGATCACCATCACCGGCAATGCCGGAAATGACTCATTGACAGGTGGAACCGGTGGCGACAGCATCGACGGCACAGGCGGCCTGGACACGCTCCATGGTGGGCTTGGCAATGACTCGCTGACCGGTGGCCCGGGCGCGGACAGCCTCGTTGGCGATGACGGTGATGATACCCTTCAGGGCGATGGTTCTGCCGACGTCTTAGACGGCGCCGCCGGCAATGACACCGTCACCTATGCTGCGGATTTAGCGAATCAGCCTCTCATCATCAGCATCGACGATGTGGCCGATGACGGCGTTGCCAATGAGGGCGACAATGTCATGAAGAGCAATGAGGCCGTCATCGGCGGCGCGGGTAACGATGCCATCGACGGCAGCCAGTCCGGCCACGGGGTTAGCCTTACCGGCGGGCTTGGCAAAGATACGCTGACTGGCTCAACCTTTGCCGACAATCTGTTTGGCGGCGGTGGAAACGACAGCCTGGTTGGCGGGCTCGGCGCCGACCTGCTGAGCGGCGATGCTTCGATCGACACCGTGACGTTTACATCCAACGCCAATATGTCCATCACCCTTGACGGCATTGCCAACGACGGTATCGCAAATCAGTTGGCGAATGTGGGTGCGAATTGTGAATCGATTGTCACCAAAGGCAAAGGCAACAATACGATCAGCGCTGCGGGTGTCGCAACGCCGGTCACACTGATTGGTGGTGATGGCGCTGATACGATCACCGGCGGCAACGGCAACGATCTGGTGAAAGGCGGCAAAGGCGCCAACAAACTCGACGGCATGCTCGGAGACGATGTCGTCGTCGGTCAGGGCACCGTTCGCAATCAGGTCGTCGGTGGGCCGGGCAACGATACGCTCTACGGCGGCGATGGCCCCGATGTCATCTACGGCAAGGACGGCGACGACCAGCTCTTCGGTGGCCGCGGGCATGATTATTTGTCGGGCGGCATGGGCAATGACCGCATCAAAGGCGGCGGCAGTCCCGACTCGATCCAGGGCGGCGAGGGTCGTGACAATCTCTACGGCGATGCCGGCAATGACACGATCGAAGGCAATGCCAACAACGACACGCTGCACGGCGGCACCGGCAACGACAGCCTCGTCGGCAACGGTCAACCTGACCTGATTATTGGTGACACCGGCAATGACACGCTCAACGGTGGTGGCGCCATCGATACGCTCAACGGCAGCAGCGGCGCCGATCTGGCCTACGCCGAGAAGCAGGACATCCTGATCGCGATCGAATCTGTCCTGTGATTTTGCTTGGGTGATTTGCTTGGACGATTGGTTTGAGGTTCGAGGTTGGAAGCGGCACGCTTGAGTTTCTAACCTCGAACCTCTAACCTCCGGCCTCTATGGCCAGCATCAACGACTTCCCCGCTCGCGGAAAAATCATCGAAGTCAAAGACGGTATCGTTGTCTTTGCGCCATCTGGAACGAATTACCAGATCCACGCTGCGTTTAAGGGGACTGACAAGCCGCAGATCAGTACTTTCCCCATCGAATGTTTCATCCGCGTGGACGCACGCAAGGTTTACACTGTCCCCAGCGGCGGCAACTTCATCCAGCCCATCTTTGGCCCACCCAGGATCATCCAGGGCCGCGTGAAATACGCCGACGAGCGAGCGATTGTCATCCATGCCGGTTGCCCCATTATCTGCGCCCTGCCCTCGGCCGAGACGGCGATTGATCTGTCCGAAGGAAAGATTCGTGTCGGGCACACGGTCAATGTCGTGTCGCTGCCCGGGGCAAGCCTTGAGATCGCCGCGGCTGTTGCGGCTCGCTAGAAACATATCTTTGCTGATTTTCTCGGACGTACCCGCCAAACTGAAAGTGTATGCGCGCACGATACCGATAACTCTGGAACATGATCGTGCGGATCAATCAATTTGACCCGGCCAATGCCGAGCCATACAGCGGATGGGGCGAAGAGGGGCTTCGCGGGGCTATTCAATATGAATGGCCGGAGGATACGCATGCCTTCGAGGTACTGATCCTGGAAAGCGATGAGCGCCAGCGGCAACTTGCGCCTGCGTTCAGGCAGTCGCAGCTTCGCAGGCTCGTTCCTGAGATTCTTTCTGCGCTGGCCGAACCAGGTGAACAGATTATTGCCCGTCTCGATGGCCCGATGATTCCCAGCGAACTGGTCGCGGCGATGAAGCACATGGTCGATGCTCAGGGGCAGGGGCGCTTTGCCGTATCTTCGGCTCAACGATTACGGTCCGATGGACCGGCGCCGATTGGCTCGGTTCGCCTTCACCTCAGCATCCCGCGGCTTGCAGCACTGTGCATGAATGCCAATGGTGCGCTCGATGCCGGCGTGCGGCTGCGGCTGTTTGTCGTTCCGGATTCACTGGTTAGCACCCTGTTGGAAGTCAGCGATCTAAACGACCCGCGCTGGGCTCAGGCCCTGGCCAACACAGGCTTGGTCGCGGGGACGATGCGTGGCATGCAGTCGATTTATCTTCTGAGCCGGCGGCTTAATCCGACCGAAGCCCGGCAGAGGATCCTGAAGCGCCTGCTCGGTCAGCCAGAGATGCGGGCGGTGTGAGAAAAAACTGCAACATGAAGACCTGAACGTGAAGTGTCAGAAACGATCTTCATGTTCACGTCTTTATGTTTTGATGCGAAATCAGAATTCCACCAGATCTTCCCGGTGCCGCGCCAGCCAATAGACTGCGCCTGACATCAGGATTCCCAAAATCACCGGTGCGATGACTCGATCCAGGTGTCCTGCGAACAGATCCAACACCCCCTGATAAAGCTGGAACATGGCTGCGGCCCCCAGAATGAAAAGAAGGCCGATGATCACGAGGCGCCACGCTGAATTGATAATCCGTTCTGACATGCTTCAAGTCCTTCCGTGGAAAGAGGTTTCCGATAAATTCGGCAATGTGGGCGAAAGACCGTCACTTTTCTGTTGTGCCCTACAGATTTCCCAGATTATCGGACCAGAGCCATTATCCACCCAATTCGGGTGAAGATCGGTAATAATTTTCAGAAAACTTAGCATTTCCCAGCTTGAAACCAGCCCGTTCTGTCTTGTAATGAACACATAGCTTCGGGAGGCCGATGAAGGGATAGGCGACGAAGCGCTAAATGAGTTACAGGGCTCCGGCACTCGTGGGTGAGGCCGGGGCCTTTTTCTTTTTGTCCTTGGTCATTCGTCCTTTGTCATTGGATGACATCTGCAAATGACCAATGACTAATGACAAATGACCTCGCGACTGCCATAATCTCCAGGCAATGACGGTCAAATCCTACTTCCGCAATATCTTCGACAACATCACATCTATCGCGATTGGTATGAAGATTACCCTGAAATATTGCTTCCAGAAGACGGTCACCGTGCAGTATCCCGAACAACGTCTCAGCTTCGCTCCGCGCTATCGCGGGATCCACGAATTTGAAGCCGACAAGTGCATCGCGTGCGATATGTGCGCCAAGGCGTGCCCGGTCGATTGTATTTACATCGATAAAACCGGGGCGCGCAAGATTGATAAAAAGACCGGAAAAGTCGATCCAAAAGGCGGCGAACTGGTGCGCTACGCGATCGATTACAGCAAATGCCTCTTCTGTGCGCTGTGCACCGAACCCTGTCCCACCGATTGCATCCACATGGGAAAGTTGCACGATCTTTCTTCGTACACGCGAGAAGACGTGGTCGTCGAATTTACCGAGCTGGATAAGCAGGGGATGCGCACGCCCATACCGCTATGGCTGGAGCGCAACGCGGGGCATATTCCGTGGGTGAAGGAAGAATACGAACGGGTCAAAGGCGGCAAGCTCGCCACGACCGCGGCCGATATCCCACACACCAAGTAGCCTGACCCGAATGGGCAGCAGATAAAGTTATCCCTTTGGCTCACTCAGTGTCGCGGAGAGCTCCTTCGGTTTGCCGTCGCGCTGGACGGTGATCTTGATGGTGTCGCCGGGCTTGTGTTTACCGAGGATGGTCATGTAATCGCCCAGTGACGCGATTTTGTCCGCGTCGATGGAGACGATGACATCGCCTTCTTTCAGCCCGGCCTTCTCCGCGGGGGCGTCGGGCATCGTGCCGCCGACACGGACGCCGACCAGCGTTGGATCGGCATTGTAGTCCGGCATGATGCCCAGCCGCACCTTCATTGATCCGCCACGAACCGGAGCTTTGTCAAACTTAGACACATATTGTGCCCGCGGCATTTTTGCGAGCTCTTCAAGGAGAGTCTGTGAGAAATCGACCACTTCGGCGATACCCAGGAAGTTAATCTTGTCCACCTTGTCAGTGGGGCGGTGATAGTCTCGATGCATGCCGGTCCAAATCATCAGCACAGGAATATGCTTAAGGGCAAATGATTCGTGATCGCTGGGGCCAATGCCGCCTTTGCCGCCGACATCCGCGCCCGCGGGCTTGATGATCAGGGGTGAGGTGCGGTTGGCTTGTTTCAGCAGCGCATCGAATTCATTCGCGGTGCCGTTGCCGCTGACGTAGACGACGTCATCCTTTACCCGGCCGACCATGTCCAGATTCAGCATCGCGACAATGCGGTCGAGTGGCACAACTGGATTGTTGACGAAATACTTGCTTCCGAGCAGTCCGCGTTCCTCACCGCAGAATGCGATAAAGAGGATTGATCGATCCATCGGCCCGCGATGCGCGATTTCAGTTGCCAACTCGATTAATGCGGTGCTGCCGGAGCCGTTGTCATCCGCGCCGTTGTGAATCTTTCCCGCATTTTGCGGGATTGATCCCCGTTCTCCGCGGCCCAGGTGATCGTAATGGGCGCCGACAACGATGAATTCGTCTTTGTGCGGCCCCTTCCCGGGCAGGCAGGCGATGACGTTTCGGAATTGTTTGCGATCGTGCTGGATTTCCACGGCGCCGGAGGCTTTTACATTATCGATGACCAATGAACGTGGTTTCACGGAAGAATCGATTTTTGATTGGATGTTGTCCAGATCGAATCTCTCACCCGCGTGCTGAAGCACGCTTGCCGCGGCGCTGCGGGAAAGCTGAAGGACTGGAATTGGGCTTTTATCGCCGCCGCTTTGTGACAGCGGCATTAATTTGTCATCTTTAGCAGAATTAATGACAATCAATGCCGTTGCGCCATGATCGGCCGCAGCCTTGGCCTTGGCGGTGAAGGTGGCGTGATCGGATCTGCCCTCTTTGGCGAACTTGCTGTTTCCCTTTTCGTCAGACAGCTCTCCGCGAAGGGCGAGGGCAATTTTCCCTTTCACATCGATCCCCGCATAATCGTCGTAATTTTTTTCGGGATACGTGATGGAATAGCCAACGAAAGCGAGTGATCCTGAAAACTTAGTTTCGGCGCTCATGCCAAGCGGGGTGAAATCCGTTCCCGGCTTCAGCAATTGTTCGTTGATAGATAACTGCGTCGCCTTTCCCACCGTGTCGGCAAGATTGATCGGGAATGACTGGAAATACCCATCCATGCCGGGCGTTGTGACCAAGCCCGCACTTTCAAAGCGTGTCGCAATATAGTCCGCCGCCTTCTGCACCCCCGCGGTCTGTAACCCGCGGCCTTCCAATTCGTCGGAGGCCAGGTAGGTCAGCGTGCTACGAACCTCGTCCGCCTTTCGATATGTTGAAGGTGCAGTTGTTGGGCGGACGATTTGATTTTCCGCACAACCAACCAGAACAAGGAGACAAAAAGTGACAGTGCAACGATGAGCAAAATGCATATTTGAATGATTCCGGGTTGAAAAATCGGGGCGACAGGATTCGAACCTGCGACCTCCTGGTCCCAAACCAGGCGCTCTACCAAGCTGAGCTACGCCCCGTTGAACGCGATAGTTGTCAATTGTAGGTCGGCAAATGTCAAGCAAGCGCATTGCCCCCGCGGGAGAAGGCTCTAAAATAGACGATTCGCGCGTCGGAAACGCGCCCCGTGGGAAACCAGTGATGTCGATACCAGCAGACCTTGCCGCAGATTTCAGCCAGGCCGTCCGCAACCGTGCCGCGGACTACCTGGGGAGAGTGGAGATTATTGAGGCCGAAAATGGTCGCATCAGAGCCCGGGTGCAGGGCACTCAGCTATACACCGTCAATATCGATCTGAAGGAAGACTGGAAGGAAATCAACTGCACCTGCTCTTACGCCGAAAGCTGGGGCGGCTCATGCAAGCATGTCTGGGCAACATTATTGAAGGCCGAAATGGATGGCCTGTTGCCAAAACTTGACGACGAGGGCAATCAGGTTGACCAAAACCGTGATGAATTCGAGGAGGATGAAGATGATCTTGATGATGAAGAAATCGCTCCTCCACCTCCACGACCCCGGCTAACAAAGGTCGTGTTGCCACCATCGACAGCGAACTGGAAGAAGACGCTGACGACTTTGCAGGAAGTGGCGCTACGCAACCATAGCTCGCGCGATGCTGAAGTGACGACTTTTCCTGCCGATCGGCGAATCGCTTACCTCATTGATGTCGCAGCCACTTCGGACGCAGGTCAGGGATTGATTGTTGAGGTAATGACGCAAAAGCAGGCACGCGGAGGAACATGGGAGCGATTGCGCGCTATGTCAATGGCTCCGGCCCAGTGGCTCAATGCCCCTGACGAAGCCGATCGCCTGATCGCGCAACTTCTTATGGGCGCGGGCAATTACGATGTCGTCAATTTCGGCAACAACAGGCGCGTCTTTCAGATTCCGGGCACGCGATTCGATTCGATCCTGCGCCGTATGTGCGACACTGGCCGCTGTGGCCTGAGAACCGAAGAAAGGCAGGAAAGCTTCAGCCCCATTCAGTGGGACGAGTCAGGAAAGTGGGAGTTTTGCCTGGAATTGGCGCGCAGCGCCGGCGAAAAGTTTGTGTTGATTCAGGGCTCTTTCCGCCGGGGAGAAGAAAAGCAGGGCATGCATGACCCCGCGGTCGTGCTGAGCGATGGTTTATTGATTACGGCATCTCATATCGCGCCCCTGCGTACCTTTGGCGCCTGGCCGCTGATCCAATTGCTGCGGCATGGAACCGAAATTAAGGCGCCGATTGAGGAATTGCCGGAGTTTTTGAATCACCTGGCCGCCTTCCCGCAATTGCCGCGGCTCGAACTGCCGCCGGAACTGGAGATTCAGGAATCGCGCCCGGCGCCGTTGCGTAAACTATCGTTCAGCCGGCCGCGCCATCGTTATGACAACGCCGATCGTCTCGATGTGAACCTGAGCTTTGATTACGACGGCCAGATTTTTACGGATCGAGATGTCCTCGACGCCAAATTCGACGCAACGCGCCGTGTATTGGTGCGACGAGACCACGATGCCGAAGCCCGCGCAGCCGACCAGCTTCGCTTATTGGGTTTTTCTCGATCCTGGAATTACCACCTGCAATGCCAGGCATGGTCATTGCGTGAGTCAGTCCTGCATCGTTGTGTTATTGCACTGACCGAAGCAGGTTGGATCGTGGAGGCGGAAGGATCGATTTATCGCCGTCCAGGCAATGCGAAGTTTGAGATCAAAAGTTCCGGTATTGACTGGTTTGAATTACACGGAGGAATTGAATTCGATGGCGAACTGGTGACGCTTCCCAAGCTGCTGGCGGCCATGCAACGAGGAGAAAAGACGATTCGCCTCGGCGACGGGTCCGTAGGAATGTTGCCGATGGAGTGGCTCGCCAAATATGCGCCGCTCGCGGGCGTAGGTGAAACCACGGATGAAATTGTTCGCTTTGGTAAAACACAGGTGGGACTGCTCGATGCTTTGCTGGCCGCGATGCCGGAGGCGCGGTGCGATGAGGCGTTCAATCGCCTGCGCACGGAACTGCGGCAGTTTGATCGTATTGATTCCAGCAGCGCGCCCGATGGTTTCAAAGGTGAACTGCGGCCCTATCAGGAAGATGGACTTGGATGGCTTAAGTTTCTCCAGAAATTTGGGTTCGGTGGCTGCCTGGCCGATGACATGGGGCTGGGTAAGACCGTGCAAGTGCTGGCCCTTTTGGAGGAACGACGGCAGGCCAAAGCGGGCCCCGCGTTGGTCGTCGTTCCGCGATCGCTGGTGTTTAATTGGAAAGCCGAGGTTGAACGCTTCACGCCAGAGATGCGCCTGCTCGATCACAGCGGAATTGCCCGCACAAAGGCCGCGGACCATTTTGCGAATTATGATCTGGTGTTGACCACCTATGGCACGCTGCGGCGAGATGCGGCTTATCTGAAAGACGTCACATTCGATTACGTCATCCTTGACGAAGCGCAGGCGATCAAAAATTCCAGCACCGAAGCCGCCAAGGCAACGCGCTTGCTGCGAGGCCGGCACCGGCTCGTTCTTTCAGGCACGCCGATTGAAAACCGGCTGGCAGACCTCTGGAGCCTGTTTGAATTCCTCAATCCCGGAATGCTGGGCGCGGTTTCTGTATTTCGGAATCTGGTTGGCGCTGAAAACGGCAGTGAAGGTCGTGAACTGCTTGCCCGCGCGCTCAGGCCGTTCATTCTGCGCCGCACCAAGGAACAGGTTGCCAAGGATCTACCGGAGAAGCTTGAGCAGACGATCTTCTGCGATCTGGAGACCGCTCAACGAAAGCTCTACGACGAGTTGCGAGATCATTATCGCCAGTCACTGCTTGCCAAGATCGATGTAGATGGGCTGAACAAATCAAAGATGCACGTGCTCGAAGCGTTGCTTCGCCTTCGTCAGGCCGCGTGCCATCCCGGATTGATCGACAAACAACGTGCCGAAGAAGGCAGTGCGAAACTCGAAGCACTGTGGGAACAACTGGAAGAGGTGCTTGCCGAAGGGCACAAGGCGCTGGTCTTTTCGCAGTTCACCAGCTTTCTGTCGCTGTTGCGGAAACGCTTGGACGACTCAAAAACAACGTACGAATATCTCGACGGCAAAACCCGCGACCGCCAGGCGCACGTGGAACGATTCCAGACCGACGAAAATTGCAAGCTGTTCCTGATCAGCCTGAAAGCCGGCGGCGTCGGCCTGAACCTGACCGCGGCCGACTATGTGTTCCTGCTCGACCCTTGGTGGAATCCGGCAGTCGAAGCGCAGGCGATTGATCGGACGCACCGCATCGGCCAGACCCGTCGCGTGTTTGCCTATCGGTTGATTGCGCGCGATACGGTTGAAGAAAAGGTGCTCCAGCTTCAGCAGACCAAGCGCGCCCTTGCCGACGCCATCATCACCGCCGACAACAGCGTTCTCTCAAAATTGGGACGTGAAGATCTGGAATTGTTGCTCTCGTAATATCAACCATGTCGCACATGTCTTCCGACTCGACGATTCAACAGTTGCTTGAGCAAGGCGTGGCGCATTATCGTGCGAATCAATTCCCGGCGGCCGAGGCTGCGCTACGCCGCGTGCTTGCAACTGAACCGATGAACCCAATCGCACTGGCTTATCTGGGAATGATGGCAATCCTGTTTGGGAACAATGAAAGTGCGAGGGTATTGCTTGAGCGGTCGCTCGCCGCCAGCGGGCCACGTGCGGATACGTATGTCAGTCTTGGCCTGGCATTGTGCAACCTGGCAAAATACGACGCGGCAATCGACGTTCTTCGTTCTGCCATACGAATGCAGCCAGGAAACGATGCGGCACATAACAATCTCGGTAACGCATTGAAAGGTCAGGGAAATCTCGCCGCTGCTGAGGAATCCTATCGTGCGGCTATCCAGGCCAATCCTCATGCCCCTGAAGCGTATGGCAATCTTGCATCACTTTTGTTGGGCCAGCGCCGCCTGGATGAAGCCTTTAGTGCCGCAGAGGAGGCGATTCGACTTCATCCTGCGTTTGCTCAAGCGCTCAATGTCCGCGGCGCGGTCTTGAGGGAGAAGCGGCGAACCAACGAGGCCATCGCCTCATTGCAGGCTGCACTTCAAGCGAATCCGAATTACGCCGACGCTTATCTGAATATCGGCAATGCCTATCAGGATCTGCATCAACTCGACAACGCAATCGCGGCCTATCAGGAGGTCATTCGGCTTCGGTCTAATGATTGGGGATCGCATCAGGGCCTGGCATTGGTGCTGCAAGAATCCGGGATGATGGAAAATGCCATCGCGTACCTGCGCCGCGCAATGGAATTGTCTCCGGACGATGCGGCCCTGCGCAGCAATTTGATCTATTACCTGCATTTTGCCGAAAGCACTGCGGATGACACTGCCATCAACGAACAGCATCAACAATGGCGGGAGCAATACGCCGCGCCCCTTCGCTTGCGCATCCAGCCCCACCTGAATGATCGCGATCCAGAGCGCAAGTTACGCATCGGATATGTCTCGCCGGATTTCTTCCACCAGGCAGAATCTTTCTTTGTCATGCCGCTGCTGGAAGCGCACGATCACAATCAGGTGCAAGTTGTTTGCTATTCAAGCGTTTCAAAGCCCGATGATGTTACGGCACGGTTCAAAAAAACTGCCGCGGAATGGCATGATGTTCAGTCTCTGGATAATTCATCCCTCGCACAGCGCATTCGAGAGGATCGCATTGATGTCCTGATGGATCTGACAATGCACATGGGTGGCAATCGGTTATTGCTGTTTGCAGAGAAACCTGCACCGGTACAATTTTCCTGGCTGGCTTATCCGGGAAGCACCGGGTTAGACACGATTGATTATCGATTGACTGACGGCTTCATGGAGCCCGCCGGCCAGAACGATTCCTGGTCTGCGGAGACGCCGATCCGATTGCCGGATTGCTGGTGCTGCTACCATCCCTTGACGGATCAGCCTGAAGTGAATGCTTTACCGGCTCTGCAATCTGGCAAGATTACTTTTGCTTCGCTTAACAGCTCATGCAAGCATGGCGAAACAGTCTGGCGGCTCTGGGCCGAGGTGTTACGAGCTGTCCCGCAATCGACGTTGTATTTCCTGACTCGCGAAGGTTCGCATCGTGAGTTGATGCGGCAATTTTTCCAGTCTGAATCAGTTGATCCCGAGCGTATCCTTTTTACTGAGCCGCTTTCGCGCGCTGAATATCTTCGGTTTTATCATCGGATTGACATCGCACTTGATCCATTTCCCTATAACGGCATTACAACCACATGCGATGCTTTGTGGATGGGAGTTCCCGTCATCACAATCGCCGGCCGCGTGCCCCGATCGCGCGCGGGGTTAAGCGTCATAACCAACGCCGGCATGCCGGAGTTTATAATGGATTCCCACGAAGGCTTTGTGAGACGGGTCTGCGAACTCAGCAGCGATCTGGGAAAATTGGCCGAAATTCGGGCCAGCTTGCGGGCCAGAATGGAGCATAGCCCGCTGATGGACGCCAACCGTTTTGCCCGAAATGTCGAGTCAGCTTACCGGATGGCCTGGCGTAATTGGTGCAATTCGGGCTCGAAATGAGTTTGACAAGATCGTTTGCGATGCTAGGCTTTAAGCACATGAGTCAGTTTGGAAATGGTTTTGGCTTCTGGTTCGGCGGATACTTTTATCCGCGGAGCAAAACCGCGTTCTGAGCTGATTCACTAGATGAACCAAGTAACAAGCCTCAGGACGCTGTCCTGGGGCTTTTTTGTTTCTGGAGCGATTCATGAACTACTGGCGATTTCAAACCATCCGCGGAGGCGTCCAATGATTGTTGTCATGAAACCCGGCTCGACGGCCCAACAGCTCGAGCATGTTCAAAAACTGGTGCGCGAAATGGGACTTAAAGATCACGTGATCGTCGGAACTGAACGAACGGTCGTCGCCTGTGTCGGCAATGACCGTTTCAAGGATCGCTCGGTTCTGGAAACCGTGGATGGTGTTGAAAAGGTCGTTCCGATCCTGGCGCCGTACAAGATGGCGTCAAAGGAAGTGAAGAAGGAACGTTCGGTCGTCTCAATGCTGGGCGATGCAAAGATCGGCGGCAAGAGAGTTGGCGTGATCGCAGGGCCGTGCAGCGTGGAAAATAAGACGCAGCTTCTGGAGATCGCGCACGCGGTCAAGGAAGCGGGCGCCATCGGGCTTCGCGGCGGGGCGTTCAAACCTCGAACCAATCCGTATTCGTTTCAGGGCCTGGCCGAAGAGGGATTGAAACTGCTGGCGCTGGCGCGGGAAGAAACGGGTCTTGCGGTCGTGACGGAAGTGATGTCGATTGATCAGGTCAAACTTGTTGCGGATTATGCGGATGTTCTTCAGATCGGCGCGCGCAACATGCAGAATTTCAACCTGCTCAATGCCGTTGGCGAATCGAAAAAGCCTGTGCTTTTGAAACGCGGCATGAGCGCAACGCTCGAAGAATTCCTGCTTGCCGCTGAATACATCATGGCCAGAGGAAACTCGCAGGTGATGCTTTGTGAACGCGGCATCCGCACTTATGAGGAATACGTCCGCAATACACTGGCTTTGGCAGCCGTTCCGGAACTGCATCGCGTGTCGCATTTGCCTGTGGTTGTTGATCCGAGCCAGGGAACGGGCAAGAATCACCTGGTTGAGCCCATGTGCCGCGCCGCGGTCGCGGCGGGGGCGGATGGGTTGATCATCGAAGTGCATAACGACCCGGAACATGCCCTGACCGACGGCGCGCAATCGATCACGCCGCAGGTTTTCAAAGAGATGATGGCCAACATCAAACGCATCGCCACGGCTGTGGATCGAGAGGTGTGAGTATGGATATCCCGCTCCTTCTGGATATTCCCATTGAACTGTTGACTCCGCGGTTGTTTCTGCGCATCCCCCGCACGGGTGACGGCCAATTGATATTGCCTTCCGTTCGAGATTCTCTTCCAGAGTTGAAACGCTGGATGCCCTGGGCAAAGGACGAATATAGCCTCGACGATTCCGAAACCTGGTGCCGCAAATCAGCCGCGGAGTTTATTACCCGCCAGCAGTTGTCGTTTGCAGTGTTCGTGCGGGATTCGATGACGCATATCGGCAATCTCAGTGCGTTCAACTTCAACTGGAAGATCCCAAGCTGCGAGGTTGGCTATTGGTTACGCACAAGCCACACCGGCCGCGGATATATGAGCGAGGCGGTTGATGCACTTACGTCGCTACTGATGGACAAACTGAAGTGTGTGCGTGTGGAAATTCGGGCTGACGAAGGAAATACTCGCAGCGGACGCGTTGCCGAGCGATGCGGCTTTGCGTTGGAAGGTGTTCGTCGCAATTCGGCCCGGGCGACCGATGGATCGCTGACGCACATGCGCGTCTATTCCAGGATTGCGCCGGCGTGAATAGCAACCCTAAGCGCTCTCTCGCTGCTCGATATCAATGAAAACCTGCTTATCCATCAGGGGTGTCACGATGTCGTTTCCGGGGCCGCCGACCAGCGTGTCGGTGCGATTGTACTGCTCGAAAAAGTGGTCGTCGCCATCGGCCCCGTCGGCATAGTCTTTGCCTGAGCCGTCGAAGAGTTGATCGTTGCCGGATTCGGCGTAGAGCCGGTCATTGTTACCGCCGCCGTTCAGTGAATCGTTGCCAGAGCCGCCGTAAATTGTGTCGTTGCCTGCGCTGCCTTCGAGTGTGTCATCGCCGGCGTTGCCATAAATGCGGTCGGCGCCGACATTGCCGATGATGTAGTCGCGGCCGCCGCCTCCGCGGACGGTGTCGTTGCCATAGCCTGAATCGATCAGGTCGTTCCCTCGGCCGCCGACAATGCTCTCGGGGCCGTCCGAGCCGATGATAATATCGGCGCCTTCTTCGCCCGCGATTGCCAGGGGGATGGGGCCTGGCTCGATATGGATAAAGTCGTTGCCGTCGCCGGCATGCACATCGACTTGGACGACGGCATCACTCGAAAAGACCAGTGTTTCTTTTGCAAGTACAGTCTTTCGGTCGGCACTAAGCAGCTTGCGCGTGACGTGAATGTCGTCACCGACCAGGCCCGCGGTGATGCGGTCGTTGTTGCCTGTGCCAACGATGCTCAGGACGCCGCCTGGATTGATTGTAGCGAATTCCGCGGACAGGTATCGGCGAGCGTCCAGCGGCTCGATATAGTTTGATGCATGTCGCATGTCCTGCATCGTATCACCCGCTGGCTCGGCCTGCACGATCACTTGGTAATCATCGCGATTCTGCTGATCTCTGCCGGCACGTGGGGATTTATTGAGTTGATGGACGAGGTACGCGAAGGCGGTACGCTGCGATTTGATGAATGGGTTATGCGGCGCGTCGGCGGGTATCAGGGACCGGAATGGCTGGAAGAAATCGGCCGGGATCTCACTGCATTGGGCGGGATCATTGTGCTGACATTGGTGACAGCGATCGTTGCGGGCTTTTTGATGTTGCGGAAAATGTGGGGTGCGATGTGGCTGCTGCTGGCTGCGACGATCGGTGGGGCGATTGTCAGCGGGCTCTTGAAGCATTTTGTCGATCGCGCGCGGCCGGATATTGTGCCGCATCGTTCTCACATCATGACGACGAGCTTTCCCAGCGGCCATTCGATGCTTTCCGCGGTCGTGTATCTGACGCTCGGCAGTTTGCTGGCGCGATTCACGCGCGATCCGCGCTTGCGGCTCTATTTTCTGGCAGTGGCTTGTGTATTGAGTGTTCTGGTTGGCATCAGTCGTGTGTATATGGGCGTGCATTGGCCCACCGATGTCTTCGCCGGCTGGACCGCGGGCGGGGTGTGGGCGATATTCTGCTGGACCATTGCGCGCGTATTGCAAGTTCGCGGCGCTGTTGAGACGGATGTTGAAGAACCTCATGGCGCATGAAACTGGCTCATCTGGCGTCGCGATATGACGCGTGTTACAAACCTCGGCCCGGTGCTGCTCATTGCCAATGGAGGTTTGATGCGATCGCTTCCTTCCCTCGTAACGCTTCTGTCGCTGATGGTTGCCGTCTCGTTTGCCCGTGCTAATGATCCGCTGGCCGCGGGCTTTGTGAACCCGCCCGATTCGGCCAGGCCACACACCTGGTGGCACTGGATGAACGGCAACGTGACGAAGGAAGGCATCACCGCAGATCTGGAGGCGATGAAGCGCGTCGGTGTCGGCGGCGCGCAGATCTTCGTTGTCGATTGCGATATTCCGCACGGGCCGGTCAAAATCATGAGCCCGGAATTTCTCGCTTTGGTCAAACATGCCGCAAGTGAAGCCGACCGGCTTGGGCTTGAATTGTGCCTGCACAACTGCGGTGGCTGGAGCAGCAGCGGTGGCCCGTGGAACACGCCCGAACATGCGATGCAGTTTGTCACGACCAGCGAATTGCGGGTAAAGGGGCCGACGACTTTTAACGATGTTCTGCCTACGCCGCCGAACAAGCTCAATTACTATCGGGATGTCGAGGTGCTTGCCTTCCGTACGCCCGCGAGTGAGATGACCATCCAGACGCTGCATCCCGCTATTACCACCAATGCCAACACAACGGATAACCAGAAACTCGCGGATGGAGATACCAGCACCATCGTATCTCTTCCTCGCCCCGAGCGAGAAAAACCTCAGTATGTCCAGGTCGAATTTGCTAAGCCGCTGTCGGTGCGATCGGTCAGCATTACCCTGGGCAAAGGAGAAACCGAATGCGGTGGGGTTATCCAGGCATCGGAAGATGGCCAGAACTTTATTCCGATCCGCCGTTTCGCCATTCCGCGGCGGCAGATGCAGCCATTTCAACTGGAGTTGTTGGGTGTAAAGCCAACATCCCGATTCCTTCGTATCCAGTTTGAACGAGCAGGTCGAAATGTAAATGAAATTCCTATTGCAGAAATTGAATTGGGCGACGCACCCAGGATCGACAATATTCAATCCAAGGCGCTGTTTGAGTATGAGCCGATTAATACGCAAAGCGATGACCTGTCGCAGTCGGGAGCAATTCGCCGCGACGACATGGTGGATCTGACAGACAAGCTGAGCGCTGACGGCAAGCTGAAGTGGGATGTTCCTGAAGGCAATTGGACCATCCTGCGCATCGGCCATACACCAACGGGTGTGACAAATCATCCCGCCCCGCGCGAAGTGACCGGCCCGGAGGTGGATAAGTTCAGCCGGGAAGCGCTCGATGCGCACTGGAACGGTTATGTGCAGAAGATTCTCGACGAAATCGGCCCGCTGGCAGGAAAAAGCGTCAACAACTCCCTGATCGACAGCTACGAAGTCGGTGGCCAGAACTGGACACCGAAGATGAAGGAAGAGTTCCAGAAGCGCCGCGGATATGACATGACGCGCTTTTTGCCGGTGTTCGGTGGACGCATCGTCGATAGCCCTGAAATCTCCGAGCGATTCTTGTGGGATCTGCGCCGCACGGCATCGGATCTTTTTGCTGATAATTACTACGCCTACTTTGCCGAACTCTGCCACAAGCACAACCTGCTGTCGTCGAGTGAGCCATACACCGGCCCGTTTGAATCTCTCCAGGTCGGCGCGTCCGCGGACATCCCGATGGGCGAGTTCTGGTCGGGTGGCAGCGGCGATCAATCGGTCAAACTCGCTGCGTCGGTGGCGCACATCTACGGCAAGAAGATCATCGGCGCTGAATCGTTCACAGCAGATCAGGGCATCGATGGGTGGCGGGTTCATCCATACATGGTCAAGGCGCTGGGCGACGCGATGTTCTGCCAGGGAATCAATCGCTATATCTTCCATCGCTACGCCCAGCAACCCTGGCTTGATCGTGTGCCCGGCATGACGATGGGGCCATGGGGCTTTCATTTTGATCGCACCAACACGTGGTTTGAAAAGAGCACGTCGTGGCTGAAATATGTTGCGCGTTGCCAGTATCTGTTGCAGCAAGGGTTGTTCGTTGCAGACGCCGCGTATTTTGTCGGCGAAGGCTCGCCGGTGGAGACCAAGCTCAGCGATCCACCGCTGCCAAAGGGATACGATTGCGATGCCATCAACGCGGATGTGCTGCTGAATCGGGCGGCGGTCAAGGATGGCCGGATTACGTTGACCAACGGAATGAGCTACAAGGTGCTGGTGCTTCCGCCAAAGCCGGAGTTGATGACGCCGGCGATGATGCAGAAGATTCGGCAACTGGTGAACGACGGCGCCATTGTCGTCGGCCCCAAGCCCCGGCGCTCGCCAAGCCTGACGGATTATCCCAAATGCGACGAAGACGTGCGCATGATGGCGGATGAAGTATGGGGCGATTGCGACGGCAGGGGAGTGACCGAACATGCATTTGGCAAGGGCAAAGTCGTCTGGGGAAAGCCGCTTGCCGACGTCTTTAACAGCGCTAAGCTGAAACCCGACTTTGACCTGACCGAAGACAGCCGCGCCAAGATGGTTTACATCCATCGCATCGCCGGCGATGCCGACATCTATTTCGTCTCCAACCAGCGGGATGTTTACGCGCAGCCGAAGTGCATCTTCCGCGTTGCGGGCAAAGTTCCGCAGCTCTGGCATCCCGACACCGGACTGATGGAACCAGCGCCGGTGTACAGTGAAGCTGACGGGCGGACGACGATCCCGATTCAGTTCGATCCCAGCGGATCGGTCTTTGTCATCTTCCACAAGGGTGAATCGCCGGCAACGCATCTTGTTGATCTGGTCCCAATCGGCCCCGACAAGCCCGCGTCCCTGCCGAAGATCGAAGTGAAGGCCGCGGTCTACGAGGCGATTGACGGGCAGGGATCGATGGACGTCAAAGGCGATGTAAGCGCGATGATCCAGGCAGGCATTGAGACAATCGAAGTAAAGAACCAGACATTTGGAATGGACCCTGCGCCCAACCACGTCAAGGAGCTTCGCATCGATTACTCGATTGATGGAAAATCCGAGCAGAAGACAGTCAGGGAGCTGGATACCCTGGACATCGTTGCCGTGCGTACCGGCGACAAGACCACAAACTATGAACTCGTCGCAGGCGATGATGGAAAGGTCGATCTGCTGGCATGGAAGAGCAGCCAATATGAGGTGAAGTTGGCGGATGGAAGCTCGAGGCAGATCAAGGCTGTGCGATCGATTGAACCGCTGGCGGTTGAAGGAGCTTGGGAAGTGCATTTCCCGCCGAAGATGGAAGCCCCAGAGCAGATCACACTTAAAAAACTGATTTCGTTTACCGAGTATCCCGACGATGGCGTCAAGTATTTCTCCGGCACCGCGACCTATCTCAAAGAGATCGATATCCCGGCGGAAATGCTCTCGTCGAATCGAGCGCTGTATCTCGACCTGGGCAGGGTGAAGAACTTCGCACAGGTCAGCATGAACGGCCACGAGCTGGGCATTCTCTGGAAGCCCCCGTTCCGCGTGAACCTCGCCGGCGTCGCGACTGCGGGCAAGAACACGCTGGAGATCAAGATCACCAATCTCTGGCCGAATCGATTGATCGGCGACGAAAAGATCGGCGAGCAGGATGCCGAGTGGAAAGGCAAGCAACTGGCGCGCTGGCCGCAGTGGTTGCTCGATGGTAAGCCGTCGCCCAGCGGCCGTATCACGTTTGCGACGTGGCATCACTGGACGAAGGACATGCAGCCTCTGGAGTCGGGGCTGCTTGGGCCGGTGACGGTCAATGCGCTGGATCGAATGCCGCTGCATTGACTGTATAAGAAATGCAGCCGTGGAGGCGCAGAAACGCAGAAAATGACGAGAGAAAATCGGGTTTTTCTTTCTCCTCATTTATCTTTGCCTCTGTCTCTCAGTGATTGCATTTTGGCGTGTCACAATTCAATCAGCTTACCCAGCCCCCGAAGCGATGCTTCATCTTCACGATGAAATGTCCATCGTCCGCCCCAGTCGCGCCGCATCACATGATCATATCCCTTGCCCGTGACGACAACGCGTTTCAACGGCTTAACGCCGCCTCTTAACAGCAGCGGCAACCGCGCGGCGCTGTTTGCAGACAGCGATTCAATCATCGCCTTTAGCAGATCGGTGCGCGTAGTCGAAAGCGTCAATCCTGCAAAGCTCGCCGAGGGCTGCTCGACGCTCATCCGATCGCCCGCGAAGTTGGGCTCGCATCGCACGATAGATGGCGTGCATTGACTGGCCAGATGATCGATCAGCCGGTTGAATCTTTCCCATGAATAGTCGGCAAAGAGCTGATCGTGCGCCCACGCCAGCGCCGATCCGGCTGCGGCCATGGTGCTGACGGACATCCATCGCTTGCCGATGCCGAAGGCTCGCGTGATCAGCCTTTCGTGCGGGCGAGGTTTGGTGGTCAGAATCGCCAGCACATCGGTCGAGCCGCAGGTGTTGAGCAATTGTCCTGCTTTCGCCCCTGTCAGCAGCATCGCGGCACTGGTGTCGATCATGCCGGCGAAAATCGGCACACCAGGCGTCAGTCCAAGCGATGCAGCAGCGCTGCGTGTCATCGTGCCGGCAATGTTGTTGGATTCGATAATTTCCGGCAGCATCCGTTTCGGCATCGACACATTTTCGCAGAGTTCCTCGCTCCAGCCCGATTGCTTTACGCCCGCGTAGATGCCCATGAAGTTGGCGTTGGATGGATCGATGACGCGTTGGCCTGTCCAGCTTCGGATGAGAAAGGTGTTCAGCAGCCCGCACAAATCAGCCCGCTTGACGGTTGCCCGATGGTGCTTATGAAACCATGCCCACGTTGTCGAGGCGATCCCGCCCGGGATCGGTCGCACGCCTGCAATCGAAAGATGGCGTGTTTTGCCGATGCGGCGCTCGATCTCACTGGCTTCGACTACGCTGCGCCGATCCTGATGTGTGACGATCGACGTGATGGCTTTGCCTTGCTTGTCCATCAGCACCCACGCGGGCGACATGACGGAAAGCGCGATAGCGTCTATCGATCGAACTTTCGATCCGAGAGATTGAATCGCACGATGGATCGCGCCCAGCACTTCTTTCGGTTCGACTTCAACTCGTGGGCCAGAATGCTGAGTCTTATATGCGATGCGCGCGATTCTGCTATTGATGTTGCCGGTGCGCAGGATTGCCGCTTTAACCGAAGAGGAGCCTATGTCGAAGGCGAGAAGCATATTCGTGACACGGGTCTCTGACCCGTGCAAAACACCGCTGAACTATAAACGGGTATCAGGAAATATGAATGCACCAGGCACGGGCCGGAGCCCCGTGTCACAACATCATCTTCATGGGCTAAGCTGCGGCGTTTTTTCTTCGTTCGGCAATTTCGGCGGCACAGGGTCGAGCACATCTTCGACATAGCACCTCAAAATCTCGCCGACCGATCGTGCGCTGGCGATTGCGCCGCCCCGGCAATGCGGATGCTCGCCATCGAAAAGCTCCCCGATCTGCCCAAGCCCGTCACCATCCAGCAGCGCCAGGCAACCCGCCAGCGCCGCCCGTCCTTCACCGCGAGCAACGTCGGTGCGGTTGTGCGATCGGATCAGCGCGGTCACATACGGCCCCAGCAGCCACGGATAGACCGATCCCTGGTGATACGCTCGATCGCGCGAGACGACATCGCCCTGGTAGCGGCCTTCATATCCCGGCTGATCTGGCGCCAGCGTTCGCAATCCAAACGGCGTGAGCAGTTTCTTCTCGACCGTTTCGATGCACATCATCCATCGATCCGGCCAGAGCACCGGATGCGGCAGGCTGATCGCCAGAAGCTGATTCGGCCGCAGCGACGAATCGACGCCGTTTTCAAGCAGCACGTCGTGACAGCAACCGCGTTCGGTGTCCCAGAACCGTGCGTTGAATGACGTCGAGACAGTCGCAGCCAGGCGCGAAAATTCATCGGCGCAATCGGCTCGGCCAAGCCTGCTGCATAGCTCTGCGGCGATCTTCAGGGCGTTGTACCAGAGGGCATTCAGCTCTACCGGTTTGCCGGCGCGCGGCGTGATGAGCCAGTCGGCGATCTTGGCGTTCATCCATGTTGTGCCCTGGCCCGCCTGCTTGGTGGAAAGAAGCCCGTCTTGGCTGCATGCGATGCCCAGGCTCGAGCCCGTGCGATAGCGACGAATCGCTCGGATCAGCGGATCAAGCAGATGCTCCGCGACCGTCACTTCGTCGTTGGTGTATTTCAGATAGGCATAAATCGCATTGGCCAGCCACAACGTTGCATCTGCGGAGGTATAGGCGGGCGAGCCGCCATCTTCAGGAAATTCCGACGGCGCCAAGCCATGATGCAATCGCTCAACCATCGCTTTCAATAATGCCTTTGCTTCCCAAAAGCGCCGCGGAACCAGCAGCAGGCCGGTGAAGGCGATTAAGGCGTCGCGTCCCGACACACTCTGCCACGGATACCCCGCGAGAATCGCCGGCGAATCGTCTGCTGACCGCGCGACAAATTTGTCCGCGGCGCAGAGCAGCGTTTGCAGCGTTGAATCGGTCAGCCGGATCGGCTCGCTTGATCGCGGCCCATTGGTGATCGCCCGATTTCCGCACGTGTGCGCTTCATCCGCCACCGATTCTCCGCGAGCGACAATCGCTTCCAGATCGATCGGATCGGTCGAGCAAACCAGGTGAACCGTTCGCCCGGGTTCCAGTTTCCATCGCACGATGCCAGGCATCCAGACATCTTCCAGCGCACTATATCCGCGTTCAGATTCGCGCCGGTAAATTGTCGCCAGATGCCAGTTGGGACGCGCATCAAACTCGCCATCATGCGCCATAAACACTTCCGGCGTGCGCGCGGTCGCGCCGATATGTACATGGCGAGGCGATCGCTCGGTCGCAGCCAGCCGACCGCTCGATTGATACATCAGCTCGTGAATCCCGCGCAGTGCAAACAGCGGCTTGACCTCAAGCTCTACGGTGCGATCACCGGTCAGCAGCGTATAGCTGAGAATCACCGTGTTTTCACCGCTGAGCAGCCGCAGGTTCTTTTCGATCGTCCATCCCTCTCCCTGATACGCCCAGCGCGGATAGGGCGCCGGGCTGAACGCCTTCAAGAACGCGCGGCCATTCGGATGAATCACGCCCGGATATTCGCTGCACGACATCGGATCAACACGCCCGCCAGCGCGCACGAACTCTTCCACTCGCGACAGGATCACCATACGCCTGACCGGCGGCGACATCGACGCCACCAGCAGCCCGTGATACTTGCGCGTATTCAATCCAAGTATGGATTGGCTTGCATATCCGCCAACATGATTAACGGCCAGCCACTCCCGATCCATCAGGTCGTGCAGGCCCAGTGCAGAGAGGTTCAGACCGCTCATTCCGTCCTCCGTGGGATTCCCGGCGAATAGATTATACGTTTGGGGGTTTAGGAAAGAAACAAGCCAGGGCAAAGCGATTTTGCAGCACTTCAATCGGTGGGTTCGTATCATCGATTCGCACATCGAGAGGTAAACGTAGGTTAACTGAGGTTAACTCATGTAACATGGCGTAAACCATCGATTGTGGATCGTTGATTGTGGAATGTTGAAATGATCCCCTCAACAATCCACACTCAACCATCCACATTCATCCCTTATTCATTTTTGAAAGAGCCAGGCGTCCCAAAGCACGCCTCTATAAAACACGGAGGTGTTGCGCGCCCTGTATCCGCGGCGCGCAACAGCTTAGGGCTGAAATTCAGAATCACTCAGCAAAACCGGGCGAAAAATATTTTTTGAATCGGGTGGATTTCATTTCAGGGGTGTTGCGCACTTTGAACCAAAAGCGCAACGCTCCTGCGATTTTGATTGTTCTCAATCACATGACCCTATCAGAATGCGTGGCGACGGTATGGCATGCGCCTTATTGCTTTCTGGCTGCATTACCGGCTCGACAAAATCGCAGTGACGGCGATGGTGATCGTTCCTTCGTAGGTGTCGTCCCAGTCGCCGCTGCCGTCGCGGAGGCCGAGCTTGCCGGAGACTTCCAACTCGGTTCCGTCGATCAGCTTGGCGAATGGATCGACGGCAAAGAGCTGGCGGTTGATATATTTTTCGGTTGTGCCCTGGAACTTGATGTCCGACCCGACCACCGCGACCCAATACGCCTGCACCGGGCGATCAAACTTAGCCTTGTTGGTGACGATGCGCGGCTCGCCGTGCTGGTTTTCAACTTTGAGCGCGACGACTTTCGTCGAGATGCACTGCCCAAGCGTCACCGCGACATCCTGCGCCGCAGGCTGTGCCATCGACGGCGTTCCGCGAAACATCGCAATCCCTACGACCGCGACCAGCGCCGCAGCGATGCCGAGCGAGAATTGGTTGACTTTCATGTGAGAACTCCTTCCGAAATGGATTAGCAGGATTCCAACACGCATCCCATCATACCACTTGCCGGCGATTCAATTCATCTCAAGCTACGGCGCACGTAGCGGTGTGGTGGAGAGTGTGATCGGAATGAAATTCAGTTTGTACAATTTTTCATCCTTATAGTTTCCGGTCAGGAACAGCACGCAGTCCACGCTATTGGCATCGACCTGCTTCTGGAACTTCTGGCCGATGATGGGGACGTACCAGCCGAGTTTGTCGGTGTCGATTGATTTGAATTTCGTCCACGGGCCCCAGGGCTTGGGGGATTCGTAGAAGTCGTTGATCGTGCTGGGGTCGGTATACAGGTTGTATGATTTATAGTGCCAGACGACCATCACGTAGCGTTGCAGGCCGGGAATGTAGGTCATGCCGGTCATGCTGCAATTCAGCGGATCTTGCAGGACGGGCTTGGCGAGGTTGATGTCGGCGGCCCAGTTGCCGGCGGCCATGCCATCGCCGCCGGTGAAGAATTGCCAGTCGGCGGGGTTGAGGTCGGGGAGTTTCTCCTTGGGCACGCGGCCGAGGATGTAATAGTCGCCATCTTCGAAGTGGCCGTTGTTGGCGACGGCATAGACGAACTTGTCGGCGTTATCGACGCTGGCCGCGCCGTCCTGGCCGTACCACACAAAATAGGGCGAGCCGAAAGGCAGCCCTGGGAACATCGGATGGTCGTAGCACTCTTTTTCCGTGCGCGTCCAGGTCTTGCCCTTGTCGGTTGATTTGATGATGCTCGAATTCTTGAAGATGTGGCGATGATGTTCGTCGTGAGCATCCCGGGGGTAGAGGCAGCGCGTGACAAACATATACAGCACGCCGTTGACGCAATAGGAATTCATCGTCTTCCAATTTGCATGATCCGGGCCGCCGCGGGGTTCTCCGAAAGCGCCCATGTCGCTGATCGACGTTCCTTTGAGATTCTGGATGTCGTCACCGGAGAGCTTGCCGAACGCGATCGAGCGACCCTTGATTCCGCCGAAGCTGCTGCCGTCGTCGCAGCCGGTGTAAAGATCGCCGTCATCCGCCCAGGTGGGCGCCCATTCATCGCCATGACTTGGGGTGATTTGCGAATATTCGGCGTTGAAGCGGATATCGACAATCGCAGCCTCGCCGTGGGCGGTCGCGATCGTCGTCGTTCCACCGGGAGCGGATGAGGTCGATTCCGGTTTCTTCTGTTCGGTGCATGAGGCGACAAAGAGAAGACCGACCGACACAACAGCGACTTGCGCTGCTTTGAGGTTGAACCAATTCACGATGAGTGCTCCTGTCCCTGATTGTCCAAACGATGTTTAGCGGCCCTTAATATCGTTCCGGCGCGAATCGCTGATGCCGTAATGCCGACCCGGCCGATGCGGTTCACTTCTGGCATGATAACAGGCCGCAACGATTTGCGGCACATCCCCGTCACCCCTCACCTTTTCGCCACCTCATCCTCAATACTGCGGCCCGCCCGGATTCACGTCCTTGTTCCACAGCAGAATCCCGCCCGCCATGCTCTTCACATCCTTGAATCCCTGCTGGCGGAGGATCTGCGTGAATTGCAGCGAACGTGCGCCGCTGCGGCAGTGGACGATGATCTTGTCCTGCTGGTGGCTTTTGATTTCACCGATGCGGCGGCCGATTTCCTGGAGCGGCAGCAGGCTTGCTCCGTCGATGTGTGTGATCTCGTATTCGTTGGGGAGGCGGCAGTCGATCAGGATGAACTTCTCGTTCTTGTCGAGCAGGGACTTCACCTCTCGCGGGGTGATTTCCCAGTCGGGCTTGAAGGCATAACCGGGCGGCAGTCCGCGATCGTCGAGGCCGCTGGTTTTTGGCTGGGGATTCCTGGCGTTCTGGGCTTCCTGTTTGGTTTCTTCCAGCGACTTGGGATCGAGGATTGGCACGCCGCAGAACTGCTCATAGTCGATCGGCGCGGTGATCGTGGGCTTAGTTCCACAGACCGGGCAATTGACGTCGTGGCGAATCTTGAACGTGCGGAATTCCATGTCCAGCGACGACCAGGTGATCAAGCGCCCGATCGCAGGCCGGCCGATGCCGAGGATCTGCTTGACGACCTCGGTTGCCTGAAGCGATCCGATCACGCCGCAGATCACGCCAAGCACGCCGCCTTCGGCGCAGCTTGGCACACTGCCGGGATCAGGTGGCTCGGGATAGAGGCAGCGATAGCAGGGGCCTTTGGCGCCGGTGTCAGGGTTGGTCAGATGCGGCGCAAAGACGGTGACCATTCCTTCAAAGCGAAAGATCGAACCGTACACATTCGGCTTGCCCTGAAGCACACAGGCGTCGTTGACGCAATATCGCGTGGGGAAGTTGTCAGTGCCGTCGACGATCACGTCATAGTCCTTGATGAGATCCATGACGTTGGAACTGTTGACGATGGTTTTGTGCTGGATGAGTTTGGTGTCAGGGTTCAGATCGCGCAGCCGCTTGGCCGCGGCCTCGACTTTGGGTTCGCCGAGCACGGCGTTTCCAAACAATACCTGCCGCTGAAGATTGCTGGGGCTGACGACATCCACATCCGCCAGGCCAATCGTCCCCACACCCGCCGCAGCCAGATACAGGCTGATCGGGCATCCCAGCCCTCCTGCGCCGATGCAGAGTACCTTTGCATCGAGCAGCTTTTTCTGCCCCTCCATGCCTACTTCGGGCAGGATCAGGTGGCGCTTGTATCGATTGACTTGTTCTGACGTCAGATGGCTCATGGGTCCTCGTTGATTGGGGAAGGAACGATATGGCTGCGTAATTTAGACGTCAAGTTATGCCCGCGGCGATGCGGGAGGCGGCCAGTTCTTCCTGAATCCAGGGGTCGGCGGGATGTGTCTGGGCCAATTTTTCGATTAGCGGCAAGGATTGATCGGCATGACCCGTCAGCCGAAGAAACCTGGCTTCGTCTTTGAGGGTGTACATATCTGCTTTCCCGCGTCCTTTTTGGAATGCCAGCAGTTTGCGGATGTAATCCAGTGCGGTCTGGTATTCCTTCAATAGCGCATAACTTTCGGCGATGTTGTTGTATAGCGACCCTAACCAGCCGCGCTGCGAAGCATCCGCCCGGGCCATCTCGATGCCTTTCAGGTTCCATTCGACTTGCCTGGCAGGATCGGGTTCGACGATTGCGATCATGTGGGCCGCGTCAATGGCGTAGCGCGGAAGGTTTTCAGCAGAGGCATGCTCATACGCCTGAACAAAAAAGGGCATCGCGCGCTCCGGTTGCCCCGAAGAATTAAAAACCCGTCCGCGTTCCAGCAGATAACGGACACGCGCCTTTGTTGGATTGCCGCTCAGCAGCGATTCGGCCCGGTCGAGAATTGTATGTGCTTCGGTGAACATGTTCTGCAATCCCTGGGCTCGCGCGATCTGGGTCAGAAGCTCTGCCAGATAGCCTGGGTTGCCGGATTTTTCCGCTTCAGACAGAAGTTGGCGAAATGCCTTCTCCGTTTCAGCGGGTTGAGAATAGTTCCAGAGTTTGTCGAAGTCCGGTAGCATGATCGGCAATATAACTCGTATTCATGTCCGGCTGGGAATAGATCAGAAAACACTCTTGGATTTTCTGTGTATTAGAAGCGGCCAAAGGTCGCCTGTACGTGTATTTTGAATAAAAGCGAGGATTAAACCACGAAGCCACGAAAACACGACGGGGTTTCTGGTTCAGATTGACGCTTCGTGGCTTCGTGGTTTGGATTCAGAAATCGGAGAGACGAATGAAGTTTCGAATAGGCGTCGGTCTTGCAGTGTTGGTCCTCGTCGGCCGCGTATTGGCCGAGCCATTGCCGAAGTTAATTCTCCTCACACAATCCAAAGGCTTCCAGCACGATGTCGTCAAACACAAACCGGATGAACAGAGCGTTGTCCAGAAGACATTCGCCTCAATTGCCGGCAGTTCCAAACTGTTTGAACTGGAGACCACCGAAGACGCGAGCATTCTCACGGCTGAAAAACTCAAGCAGACGCGCATCGTTGTCTTTTACACAACCGGCGAACTGCCGCTGGATTTCAAGGTGTTTGAGCAGTGGATCAAGGACGGCGGTGGATTTCTGGCGACACATACGGGGACTGATACGCTGCACGAAAATCCTGATTACATCAAGCTGATCGGCGCGCAGTTTGACGGGCATCCATGGACATCCAAAACAAAGGTTACGCTAAAGCTAAATGATCCGGCCAATCCGATCGTCTCCATGTTTGATCCGCATTACGAACTGGCCGAGGAGATTTACCATTACAAGAACTTCGACCCCGCGGCCGTGCGGGTGCTGATGAGCTTGGATATGGAGCGCACCGAGCTGAAGAAGCCCGAGCATGTGCCGGTGATCTGGTGCAGAACCTACGGCAAGGGAAAAGTCCTGCACACGGAGTTGGGTCATAACCAGAAAGTGTGGGAGAGCGACGTTTATCAGAAGCACCTGACCACAGGAATCGAGTGGCTGCTGAGAAAAGTTGAAGCAGATGCCACGCCCAATCCGGATGTCAGCAAACAGGAAGAAGAGATCGCTAAGAAAGCCGCAGGCGAGGCTGCGCCAACACCACAGGCCGCAGCAACGCCAGAGCCCGCCGCCAAGAAGCCCGCGGCCAAGCCGGATAGCGATCCGAAAATCATCGACGGTTTTGTCATGACTCCGTTTGTCGAAGCCCCCAACATCAAAAGCCCCGCGGGGTTGGCGGTGACGCCGGATGGCAAAGTCTTTGTCGGTGAAGACGAATACAACACGCAGGACGATCGTAAAATAGGCCTGGGCCACATCAAACTATGTGTCGACACGGATGGCGATGGCAAGGCAGACAAAATCACGACCTTTGCTGATCAGATCAATTCACCGCAGGGGATGTGTTATGCCAGCGGGACGCTTTATGTGTCGCACGCACCGTTTCTGAGTGCGTTTCGAGATACGAATAGCGATGGTGTTGCAGATGTGCGTGATGACCTGGTGAGCGGTTTTGGCCCGGACCCGGAAGATCTGGTTCATCACGTGCCTTCAGGCGTGCACATGGGCATTGATGGCTGGCTTTATGTTGCCATTGGCGACAAAGGCATTAAAGAAGCCACGGGCAAAGATGGGCGAAAGATCACACTGCATGGCGGGGGCGTTGTGCGCGTCCGGCCCGATGGAACGGAGCTTCAGGTCTTCTGTAGTGGCACGCGCAATATCTTTGATGTCGCGATTGATCCATATCTCAATACATTTACGCGCGACAACACCAACGACGGCGATGGATGGATGAGCCGCCTTACGAAGATGCAGCGCGACGCGGTTTATGGATATCCCAATCTCTATCGCCATTTTGGCGACGAGATCATTGCACCGATGGCGGATTATGGCAGCGGCGGGGCGACGGGATCGATTTATATCCAGGAGCCAAATCTACCCGGCAATTTTGGCAACTGCCTTTACACGATTGACTGGGCTCGCGCGAAGATTTATCGCCACGAGTTGCAGCCGGACGGGGCGAGCTTTTATCCCAACCAGGTTGAATTCATTCGCGACATTCGGGCAACGCACCTGGATGTCGATGGCACAAGCCGCTTGTATTGCTCAGATTGGGCACGACGAAATTGGAGCCCGTCTCCTGCGCTGGGCGTGATTTACACGATTCGTCCCGGTTCGCCGCCGACAACGGCGCCAAGCACAGCGCCTGCCCTGGCTGCGGCCGAACCATGGCCGGATTTGCACGCGATGAATGCAACCGATCTGGTGAATCAACTGGCCCACGCAAGCAGCGTGCGCCGGCGCGAGGCGCAGCAGGAGCTTCTGCGTCGCGGAGATTCGGCAGAGGTTGATAGGTTGCTGAAGGCGGCGATCGTGAACAAGCAGACGCCGTTGTATGGCCGCGTGGCACAGCTCTTTACGCTTGCTCAGCTCATGGGCGCATCTTCGCACGATGCGATTGCGGGCTGGGTGGCGGACGGTGATTTGCGGGAATTCGCATTGCGTGCGCTGGTCGATCGCGATCCACAAATCCAAAACGTCGATCCGCATCTTTTTGCCGCGGCTTTGAATGATCCGAATCCGCGGGTGCGCGTGCAAGCGGCGATCGGGCTGGGCCGATTGCGCGATCCCGGTTTCAATACGCAGCTTGTCCCGTTGACCGCGGACAAGGATTGGTTCGTGCGCCATGCGGCACAGCAGGCGCTGCGACAGCTCGGCGGAACCGACGCCTGTGTTGCTGCCGTTCAATCAACCCAGGACCCAAAGCTGATCGCAGGCGCGCTGCGCGTGCTGCGAAGCGAACACGATCACAAAACGATCGTTCTTCTGGAAAATCTGCTTCGCCATGATCAGCGTGCCATCGTTCATCGTGAAGCAATCCGGGCCTTGGCGCGGCTCTATCAGGTGGAAGCAAGCTGGGACGGGAAGTGGTGGGATACACGTCCCTATTCGGTCGGCCCAAACTATCAGGGAGCGCGCTGGGAAGAAACGCCCGCAGTCGCGCAGATGATGATCGCGCTGGCTTCGGATGCCGATCCGGAAACCGCCAAACAGGCGGTCGTGGCGATCGGCATCTGCCGCATGTCTGAAGCGGTGCCCATGCTGATGCAGCTTGTTTCAACCGACAATCCGCTGCGCAACGATGCGGCCAGCGCGCTGATCGACATTAAATCTCCCGAGTCGATCGCGGCGCTGGAGGGGATCGTGACGGATGACAAATTCGACCCCGATCTTCGCACCAAGGCCGCGACCTCGATTGGCGGGCTGGAGAACAATGCCGCGCTGGCTTCAGTCATCCGGATGATTGCCAAATTGGATTCGGCCGAGCAGCAATCCCCGAAGGTTCTGGAAAAACTGACCGATGCCCTGGCCGCGCGGGCCTGTGCCGCACAGCATGTGAATGATCTTGCTGAAATCACATTACACGGCAAGCAACGGACGACGCGCATTGTTGCCGCCCAGTCGATGTTGAAATCCGACGACAAGGAAGTGCAGAATCGCGTTGCCAAACTGTGGCAATCATCCAGCGGCATTGAACTTGATGGCATGCTGGCCGCGGCCTGGCGCGTGCCGGCGGATCGGGTTAAGGCGTATCAGGCGAAGATCGAAGAACTTACCAAGGCCAAAGAGGATGATGTTCGCCATAGCGCCATGATGGCGCTTGGGCATCTCGGCGATGCAGCAAGCGTGCCCGTGCTGATGGCACTGACAACGACCCAGGCCGACAAGCTGGCCGCGGCCTGCGGGTTGTCAGAAATTTCGCCGGACAAAGCGTCGGACGATCAAGTGCTGCCGATTGCCAAGCTGCTGGTTGCGGCTGGCCCATTTCTGGTCCGCAGCACCATACCGGAATATCGCGATGCCTATAACAAGGTATTATCCGCAGCCGAAAAGTTCGCCGCCGATAAACGCGTTCCCCAGGCCGAGGCTGCCAAGCTGCTCGTCTCACTTAAACGCCATGGCGTCATTTATTCCTGGATGCGCACCGATCCGATCCCCGCGGCCAATGGCAAAAAGAGTTATGCGTTTGTCTGTCCGCCGGAAGAAAAGCCCAATGGCCCATTTGAAAAGTTCACTGTGGGCGACAAAACCTACGATTGGAGTTCTTTCGACATTACTGATCCACAAGGCATCGGCGAGCTTACGATGCCGGATCAAACGATTGTTTACCTGACTGCAAAGGTGGATGTGCCCAGCAAATGCACAGGATACCTCACCACTGGCAGCGACGACGGATTGAAAGTCTGGCTTAATGGAAAAAGAGTGCTTACGAAAGAAAAAGATCGCGCTGCCAAAGCTGATGCCGATCATACACGCGTTCAACTGGAAGCGGGCCCGAACGTTCTCCTGTTGAAAGTAAACAACTCCGCCGGCCCTGCGGGGATACAGGCGCGCTTGCGCTGGCGGCCGACCGAGTTTGAACCCGACGAACTGATTTCAGCGATCCAACCGATGCCAACGCACGCTGAGCGCGGCAAGGAATTATTCACGTCGCTCTCCTGCGTGAAATGCCACACGCGTGAATCGGGCGAAGAACCCAAGGGCCCGTATCTGGGCGATGTCGGCGGCAAATTTGACCGCAATTACATCGTCGAATCGATCCTGCGGCCCAACGCCAAGATCGCCCAGGGCTTTTCCACCACCCGCGTGATTGCCACCGAAGCCAACAGCAAGAGCACCAATGAATTTATCGGCTTCATCACCCGCGAATCGGGCGACGAGATCCAAATGCGCGATCTCACTGGCAAGGTGATGACGATCAGCAAAGCGCGCATTACCAAGCGAGACACCTTGCAAGGATCGATGATGCCCGAAGGGCTGGCCGATGCCTGCACGCTGGACGATTTCCGGTCGCTGCTGGCGTATTTGCAGTCATTGAAGTCTGACAAGTAAAGTCGTCGCCACTCACGCAGTGTGCATGGGTCGGAACACATGCTACGATTGGGCATGGCGCTCTTTCGTCGCACGAGTTCTGTTCAAACACGCGGGGGTTCGGTTGAGGATGTCACGCAGCAGATCGGGCATGATCTGCTCCAGCGGGCGCGTTCGCATACTAAGGGGTTTTTCTCCTCTCGCTTCTGGTCGGACAAATTGATGGATTGGGCGACCAAGGATGCTGCGTTCAAAGTGCAGCTCTTTCGGTTTGTCGATGCGTTCCCGATGCTCAGGACGCCGGAGCAGATTCATGAGCATCTGATCGATTATCTCACCCAGCCCAGCGTCACGCTGCCTGCGGGGATGTCGTTGGGGCTCAAGGCTGGCGGGATGATGAAAGGGGCGCTGGCTTCGACGATGAGCGGGCAGATTCAGTCGATGGCCCAGAAGTTCATCGCGGGCACCGATGCAGCCGATGCGTTGCCACGATTGCGGGAATTGTGGGATCGCGGAATGGCGTTCAGCGTCGATCTGCTTGGTGAAGCCTGCGTCAGTGATGCCGAGGCCGGGGCCTATCAACAGCGATATCTCGACCTGGTTGCGAATCTTCCAAAACAAGTGGCCGGCTGGCCCGCCAACCCTCGTCTGGAAGCCGATCACCTGGGCCCAATTCCGCGAGCCAATGTGTCGATCAAAATCAGTGCCCTCTATGCGCGCACCCGGCCTATCGACACCGAAGGCTCTATTCGCGGGCTGCTGGAAGCAATTAAACCCATCCTCGAAGCCGCCAAACAGAACAACGTGCTGATCAACTTCGACATGGAGCAGCACGAGCTGAAGGATCTGACGATTGCGCTGTTTCAAAGAGCCTGCGAGCAGATCGACTTCCCCGCGGGGTTGGCGATTCAAGCCTATCTGCGAAGTGGCGAAGAAGATGCGATGCGAATCATTGAATGGGCCAAACGCATCGGCAGGCAGGTAACGGTGCGGCTGATCAAAGGAGCGTACTGGGATTACGAAACAATTCATGCGGAGATGATGGGCTGGCCCTCGCCGGTCTGGGCACGCAAAGTCGAAACCGATGCGTGTTTTGAACGGATGACGAAGCTGTTTGTCGATGCGATGCCCACTCAAGCAAACCAGGGTGGAGTGAAACTCGCCCTCGGCACGCACAACGCGCGTTCGATTGCTCATGCACTGGCACTGGTGCGAAATCGCGGATTGCCGGATTCGGCGCTGGAAGTGCAGATGCTTCATGGCATGGCGGATGAGTTGAAGGGCGCGGTCGTCGATTCGGAATTGCGCCTGCGCGAATATGTGCCGATCGGTCAGATGATTCCGGGTATGGCGTATCTCGTGCGGCGGTTGCTGGAGAACACGAGCAACGAGTCGTGGCTGAAAGCCGGATTCATGGATGGTGCGACGGAAGAGAAATTACTGGCTGCACCGCAAAGCAATCTCCCTCTCCCCGGTGCTCTGGGGAGAGGGCAGGGGAGAGGGGCGAATGTGCAAGGTGCAAATGACGGCCCCTCTCCCCAACCCTCTCCCCAGAGCACCGGGGAGAGGGAGAAATTTCGGAACGAGCCTTGGCGTGATTGGTCAGAGGCTGAAGTTCGCCAGCGTTTTGCTGTGGCGCTGAAACAAGTGGAGGTTCCTGTCGTTGCCAACGATTCGACTGTCGAGCAAGCGAATGAAGCTGTTGCACGAGCAGCCGGGGCATTTCCATCGTGGCGCGATACTGATCCGCAGGTTCGGGCCCGTGTGCTTCGTGAAGCCGCAAACGGCATGCGGTCGCGCCGGGATGAATTGTCTGGCATCGTTGCCAAAGAATCGGGCAAAACATGGGCTGAATCCGATGCCGATGTTTGTGAAGCGATCGACTTCTGCGAGTTTTATGCGCATCACGCTCCGCGGCTGTTTGTGCCGGAGCGTCTGGGGCGTTTTGTCGGTGAATTAAACGAACAATGGCACGAGCCGCGCGGCGTGGCGGTGGTGATCAGTCCGTGGAATTTTCCGCTGGCAATCTGCTGCGGTATGACTACTGCGGCCCTGGTGACGGGAAACACGGTGATCGTCAAGCCCGCGGAGCAGACACCGGGGATTGCACGCGTGATGTGCGAGATTCTCTGGCAAGCCGGCGCACCGCGCGATGTGCTTCAATTTCTGCCAGGCAAGGGTGAGACGGTCGGCGCGGCATTGGTGCGCGATCCACGCATCGCCTTGATTGCCTTCACTGGTTCCAAGGCGGTTGGCTTGGACATCCTCAAGGCCGCGGGTGTTACGCCGGATGACCAGCCGTTTGTCAAAAAAGTCGTCTGCGAAATGGGTGGGAAGAATGCCATCATCGTTGATAGCTCGGCTGATCTGGATGAAGCGGTGCTGGGCGTGCGGCATTCGGCCTTCAGCTACGCCGGCCAGAAGTGCTCTGCGTGCAGCCGGGTGATCGTGCTGGAAGACGTTCACGACATGTTCCTGAGCCGCTTGATCGAAGCGACGCGCTCGCTCAACGTCGGAGATCCACTCGATCCCGCGACCGATGTCGGGCCGGTGATTGACGATGAAGCGGCACAGAAGATTCGAACTTATGTCGAGATTGGACAAAGTGAAGGAAAATTGGAACTCGGTTCTTCGCACGGGCCAGAGACCCGTGTCACGGGTAAGCCACTCATTGGGCCGCATATCTTTTCGGGTATTCGTTCCGAGCATCGGCTGGCACGAGAGGAAATCTTCGGGCCGGTGCTCTCCGTGATGCGCGCCAAGAGCTTTGATGAAGCGCTGGCGATGGCCAACGGCACGCCGTACAAGCTGACGGGCGGCGTATTCAGCCGCCGCCCCGCACATCTTGAAAAAGCGCGCCGAGAATTCCGCGTCGGCAATCTTTATCTGAATCGCGGAATCACAGGTGCGCTGGTTGGCCGACAACCATTCGGTGGATTTGGCATGTCGGGTGTCGGCACCAAGGCGGGAGGCAGTGAATACTTGCAGCATTTTGTTGAGCCGCGCATCTGCACGGAGAATACCCTGAGAAGGGGGTTTGCGCCGGATCAATCGCAAGTTGAATCCGATCCGACATAAAGCGGCTCTGTCGAAATGCTCATTCGTGACACGGGCCTCTGGCCCGTGCAAGTTAAGAATAGCCTTGGAAAATCGCATATCACCAAAGATGTTGGGGCTTCGCATGGGCCAGAGGCCCATGTCACAACGGAGGTTTTCACCAGAGCCGCATAAAGTTGGCTCGACAGAATGCTTGCTTCTCTGCACAATACCGCCCCCATGCGACAAATGATTCTTCTCTCGGCGCTGTTCTTGGCATTCTCAGTAAACGCACAGGACATGCGAACAGTCCGGCTCGACATGCTTGATCTCAAGCAGGTTACCCAAGGCTGGGGCATGCCGCGAAAGAACAAGTCGGTGGAAAACCATCCGCTGTCGATCGGCGGACGCACGTTCGAACACGGATTTGGAACGCACGCCGATGGCAAGGTGTCGCTTGTGCTCGACGGCAACGCGGGCACGTTCAGCGCGTTTGTCGGTATCGACGATGAGGTTGGGAAGAAGGGTACGGTTATCTTCAAGGTCATCGGCGACCACAAGCCGCTTTGGGAAAGCGGCGAGATGAAAGGCGGCGACGCAGCCAAGGAAGTGAAGGTTGCGCTCGATGGCATTAAGCGGCTGCAACTCATCGTTGAAGATTCCGAAGATGGCAATGAAAGCGACCATGCCGACTGGGCAGAAGCGGTTTTCATGATCAAAGGCGCCGATCCGAAGCTGCACGTTCCGCCGACCGAACAATATATCCTCACGCCCAAGGCGCCGGACGCCCCGCGAATTAACGGGGCGAAGATCTTTGGTGTGCGGCCGGGCAATCCGTTCCTGTTCACAATTGCCGCAACCGGTGTCCGTCCAATTGAGTTTTCTGCCGATGGTTTGCCGGAAGGGCTGAAGCTGGATGCGGCGACTGGACAGATCACCGGCAAAATCTCTGCCGCAGGTGAGCATAAGGTGACGCTGCATGCCAAAAACGCGCAGGGTGAAAACTCGCGCGAACTGAAAATCGTTTGCGGTCCAACCATTTCTCTCACGCCGGCAATGGGATGGAACAGTTGGAACTGCTGGGCCGATGCCGTCACAGACGCGCGCGTTCGCGCCAGCGCAGACGCAATGGTCAATAGCGGTTTGATCAATCACGGCTGGACGTACGTCAACATCGACGATTGCTGGGAACACAGCCCTTTTCGCAAAGAGAGCCCCGATTTTCAAGGTGAACTGCGCGACAAGGATGGCTTCATCAACACCAACAAGCGCTTTCCCGATATGAAGGCGCTGACGGATTACATTCACGGCAAGGGCTTGAAGGCGGGTTTGTATTCGTCGCCCGGCCCGCTGACTTGCGGCGGTTTTGCTGCGAGTTATCAGCACGAAGACCAGGATGCTCAGCGCTGGGCTGAGTGGGGATTTGATTACATCAAATACGACTGGTGCACCTACGACAGAGTCGCGGGAAAAAATCCGGATCTGCCGATGTTGAAAAAGCCCTATCAGGTCATGCGCGCCTCGCTCGACAAACAACCACGAGACATCGTGTACAGCCTTTGCCAGTATGGCATGGGCGATGTCTGGAAATGGGGAACCGAGGTCGGCGGCAATTCGTGGCGCACCACGGGCGATATCACCGACACGTGGCCGAGCCTCAGCGGCATCGGATTCCACCAGGATGGCCACGAGAAGCATGCTTCGCCGGGCCACTGGAACGATCCAGACATGCTGATCGTCGGCTATGTCGGCTGGGGCGAAAATCTGCATCCGACGCGCTTGACTCCGGACGAGCAATACACGCACATCAGCCTCTGGTGCCTGCTCAGTTCGCCGCTGCTGATCGGCTGCGATATGACGCGGCTTGATGAGTTCACGCTTAGCCTGCTGACCAATGACGAAGTGCTCGCGGTCAATCAGGATCCTCTCGGCAAGCCTGCGGGGCGCGTGTGGGATAAGGACTACACGCAGCTTTGGGCGCGCGATCTGGAAGACGGATCGAAGGCGATTGGGCTGTTTAATCTCGATGACGATGTCCGGGAAGTGACGTTTACGCTGGCCGATTTGAAGGTCTCCGGTTCACAAACCGTCCGCGACCTCTGGCGGCAGAAGGATGTCGGCGAAACTTCCGACAAATACACCGCGACCGTGCCGGCGCATGGTGTGGTGATGTTGAAGGTGAACCCGAAAAAGTAAACGACGGTGGCCAGAGCGGGCAGATTCACGACACGCTTGCTCGTCCCGAAATGTCATCCTGGAGCGGTATTCCCGCGAAGGATCTGGCCTGTCATTTGGGAACCAGATGCTTCGCGGAGTACCGCTCAGCATGATCGCAGGTAAACGGGATACTTACCGGGATACTTACGCTGTCGCAGGTTCAAGCCCGGAGGCTCGCTGCCGCAGGTTGGTCATCGCTTCACGAACTTCCTTGGCCATCTGGGTATTGGGGAAATCGCGCACGATCACATCGCCGAGCCGAATGGCTTCCTGCCAGTTGTGATCCTGCACGGCCAGCGAGAACTGGGTGCGCAGGTTGTCCAGCTTGTGCTTGAAGATACGCCGAGCCAGATCCTGCATCCCTTCGGCCTCGGTGGGGCTGATATAAGCATCGAGCTTCTTGAGGATTTCCACGCCGCCGTCGGCATCGTGCCGCATATCGGCCTCTTTTAAGCTTTCGATCAACTGTTGCTTGTGCTGTTCCTTGCGGGCCGCAATGTCGCCGGGCAGGTTGCGCACCTGATCGATATCCGGGAACTGTGCCATCAACCGTTCTGCTTCGCGATTGGCATCGGCCCATTTTTCTGACCGGATGTGGCGATCGATAACAACCAGTGCTTCCTGAATGTGCTTGCGAACCGCCTCGATGTGCCGTTCCTGGATCTGCTGGCGAAGGCGCTGGGCTTCCTGCTTGTAGCCAAAGCTCTTTTCCATGTCGTCGGCCAGAAGCAGCGCGGCTTCATAGTCGTTGCCCGACATTTCTTCCTGAATAGCCCGCCGCAGCGCCTCCCGGTCTTTTTCGCGAAATGCCACGGCCTTGGCACGGTCGCTCAGAAGCTGCTGCTCGCTGATCAGGTTAAGAATGATTGAAATCTGTTCGACGCGTTCGTTGAGCGGTTTCATCGCCTGCTCAAACAATTCGCTGTTTCCCTGGCGAGCGTCCTGAAGCGCCATCGCCAGCGGCCAGGTCACCAGCACTGCGATCATGCAGGCGCAGCCCGTGGCCAGTAGCGTCCACACATGCTCTGTGAAGGCCTGGTAGAGCCCGAATCCGAAGACCAATAGCCCTATGCTGAACGAAAGCCAGTAAATCCAGGCTACTGAACTGATACTGCGTTTTGCCACGGTTCACCTCGTCCGTTAGCGGCTGTTAAAGAAGTGTTCGCTGTGTCCAACTGTAGAAGTGACTGAAAATTATGTCAATGAACGAATATCCCAGCGTGCGCTGCCTCGGCCTGATAGCGATGTAAAACTGCGATGTCAGCCGATTGTGGGGATTTCTGCCGGGGCCACCTGCGCCCTGTCTGCGGCCAGTTGACGGAACTTGGTCTCCATATCATTGAGCCGCCGCTGCCGTTCGCCGGCCACCAGCAGCAGCATCGTCCAGCCCATCAGGGCAGTTCCAATAAGCAGATACCACATCATCTATCGTGAGGATCGGCATAACTCACCGGGTGAGATTAGCGCTTACGCAAGACCGCGACATATCCGCCGTCGTGATAATGGGTAGGGCCGTCGGTTTTGAAGCTGGGCAGCGTGCTCTGCTGGCTCAGCAGGTCGAATGCGGGCGTGGATTCAAGGAACTTCTGCACCATCTGCTCGTTTTCCTCCGGCCAGATGCTGCACGTGCTATAGATCAGCAGTCCACCAGCCGCAATAGAGGAAGCGGTGTCGGCGAGTATCTCGATTTGCAGCTTGTGCAGCGATGCCATGGCTTGATGCGACTGGTAATAGCGCGCCTCGATGCGCCGGGCCAGCACGCCGCTGTTGCTGCATGGGACATCGACCAGCACCCGATCAAATCCTTCTTCCGGCACCCACGGCTCGGCATCTTGCACCTTCGTCCCATGGATCGCATGGACGTTTTCGATCTTTCTTGACTGCATGAGCCGCCGAAGGTTATCCACGCGCATTGGGCTGGCGTCGATCGCAACAATGCTGCCTTTCTCGCCAAGCTGCTGGAGAAGCTGCTGCGTTTTGGTTCCCATCCCGCAGCAGCGATCCAGCACATCATGGCCGGGTTGAACATCACAGAAGCTGACAACCGCAGCACTGGTTGGATCCTGCGGCTGAGCCAGGCCCTGCACCGACCAGTCTATCAGGTTCTCAAAGTGCGCCGGATTCACGACCGCCATGCCCGGCTGTTCGTGTGGAACAACCGAATAATCCGGCCCTACCAGTTGTGCGATCGTCACGCCCGCGGCGAGCCGAAGTATCGTCGGAGGCTCGCGATTGTCGTGGCGGCAGCATAGAAGGGCATCTTCGACACCAAGCAGTGCTACCAATCGATCGAACAATTCCGGCGGATGCGAAAGAGCCAGCCGGGCGTATTCGCGGGGGTCGTTGTTGGCATCCGGAAGAGGCGGGGGAGTTTCGCGCGTGGCTCGTCGCAGCACGGCGTTCACAAAAGGGGCTGCGGATTTTTTCCCAAATCGCCGCGCCTGCTTGACGGCTTCATCAACGGCCGCGGCGTGAGGGATGCGGTCGAGGAAGAGGATTTGCACCAGTGCCACGCCCAGTATTTTCCGCACGATCGGATCAATCCGCCGAATTGGCCGCGACGAAAAATGTTCTATCAACCAATTGATCCGCAGCAGGTTTTCGACCGCAGTCATGTAGATGCGTGAGGCAAGCTCGATATCTCGCCGGTCGGTCGGCATTTGGGCCCGATGCCTGCGCGTCGCCAATTGAGCCTGCGGCCAGTCCGGCAATTCCCATTGATCCAGTGACGCCAGTGCAAAATCGCGAGCGCTCATGTGATCGGCTCCAGCGTCATGCCGGCATTCCAGGGGTGGCCGTTGCGATAAGCACTGAGCGGCATGGGACGTTTACCTTCGGGTTGCAGTTCGACGATCTCGATGCTTCCGTGAACTGTCCCGATGTGGCCATCGGCGTCGATTGTGCCGGCTGGAATTGCCAAACGATCAATTGCACGTCCGCGCACGAGTGTCAGGTGCGCAATGTCGTTCTTCTGGGCGTTGAGCAGCCGTACGCGGCAACCCGGCCACGGATACAGCCCACGAATCCTGCGGGCGATGATGTCTGCCGGTTGCGACCAGTCGATGCGCGCGCTGTCGCGCGACATTTTGGGCGCGATCGTGGCCGCAGACTCGTCTTGCACAGTCTCCTTGGCTGTTCCATTGGCCAGCGCAACGAGTGTGGCCATCATCAATGGCGCACCATCTTCTGCGAGCCGATCGTGCAACTCGCCCGCGGTCTCCAATTCACCGATCTCGACCCGCGACTGTGCCAGCACTGCGCCTGCGTCCATTTTTTGAGCTAGTCGGATGATTGAATTCCCCGTTACCATTTCGCCGGCGAGAATTGCTGCGTTGATCGGCGCCGCGCCGCGAAATTGGGGCAATCGCGACGCATGGAGATTGACGCTCCCCATTCGCGGATGATTGACGACGCGTTGATCGATCTTCTGCCCGAACGCAATCACCACCATCACGTCTGCCTTCGGCAATGTCTCTGCGTTAATATTTGCCGTGCGAACCAGGGATAATCCGCGTTCAATGGCATAAGTAGCCACAGGCGTCGGCGTCATCTTCCTGCCGCGCCCCGCAGGCCGGTCGGGCTGGCTGAACACCTGCACCAACCGATGCCCCGCGGCCTCCAGTGCGCGCAGGGTCGGCAACCCGAATTCCCCGCTCCCGGCAAAAATCACTTCAAGCGATGCCATCATCCCCCATCCTCAGCGCCATCCTTCGCCGCGTCAATCTGTCTGGCTTCAGTCTCAATTAGCTCGCGCAGTTGAGACGATTTTTTCGCGGTGGGAACATTTGGGAAATATTGGGAAATTTGCACCACTCCACTCGGTGGGTTTGTTTTGCCAATCCATACAAAATCAACCGCGGATAGCGCGGATGACACGGATAAGAAGAATACCCAATCTCATCCGCGCCCATCCGCGTGATCCGCGGTCCTATTTTCTTTGTTCAGTCTCAATTGCGCGGCACAGTTGAGAGGATTTTTTCGCGGATGGGCAGGTTTGGGCAGTTCTGGGCAGTCCGAAGCGATCCGCTTTTTTAAGATCAGCAGCTTCAGCGCGTACCCTCAGCGCACGACACAGCCCCTCTGTTTCCAGATTGTAAAAGAGCCCCGCGACTTGCGTCGCGGTCAAGGCATAATGCCTCTATGAACTACGGAGGTGTTGCGCGCCGCGGACACAGGGCGCGCAACATCTAGGGGCCGGAATTCAGAATCGCTCGGTAAAACCGGGCGAAATATTTTTTCAAAAAGGGGATTTTCCATTCGCGGGGAGTTGCGCGCTTTTTGACGAAAGGCGCAACATGCAGATCAAACAGATTTTCCCGCATAAATTGGTTCCATTCATCTCAATGAAAAATGGCTTACGCCTGCGGAAGAATCGTCAGATAACTGCGCCATGGGCCAACGGCCTCCCGATGTTGATACGCCATGGATTTTGCAATCTGATGCAAATGATTCAGGTCGTGCACAACCCACGTTGCCAGCAGGTTGCCCAATGTGACTGAACCGAAATCCGGATGTTTGCCACGAAGCTGTAATTGCCCAGCGGTGAGGTTCATCGCGCGTAAATCGTCAAGATTCTTTGCCCTGACCTTTGCGAAGGTTTGCAGCAGGTCGGCCATCGATTTGCCCTTGCTGGTCTCGTACATCGCATATCGGTCAAACGCCAAGAACGGTGCGGTTTCACCCTGTTCCAGGATGAAGCGGGCACGCATCATCCAGTTGGTCAGTTCGGCATGAATCAAGTGGCCCACTACATCAAACGGGCTGAATGTCTTGGGGCCGTAATTGCTCATCGTCCAGTCGTCACTTAGCCCGCCGAGCATCGCCTGCAATGTGCCGGGTGTTCGCTGAAGCACTTCGATTGATCGGTTGAGGTCAAATTGCATGTTGGTTGATTCTATTCATTGCCTGATAGGCCGGCGACTTTAGAATAACGAAATGAGCCCGATGACCAGATTTGCAGTGTTTTTTTTTACAGTGATTTGTGCGGCGATAGCGATCCGCGCGGATGACGCGCTGGTTGATGTTCCAGATTTGTTCATCGGCACTGAGCTAGGGGGAAACACGTCACCCGCGGCCCAGTTGCCGTTTGGGTTTGCCAGCCCGGGGCCAGCTTCATCATCGGGTGGAACTTCGGGGTATCGCGCGTCGAAACCAACGCTTGGATTTGCCTTTACTCGCGTTTCGGGAACGGGCGGGCCTTCCAAGTATAACAACTTCCTGGTGACGCCAACGATCGGAAATAATCGCCCCGACAACCTGAAGCTGAACAAAGTTTCAGAATCCGCTTCGCCAGGCCTGTATGTCGGGCAATACACCGATCCGGAGATCAAGGTCGAACTGACCGCGACGCGCATGGTGGGATTGAGCCGCTTTACATTTCCTTCAACCTCGCAAGCGCATCTGCTATTCAACCTGGCGCATTGCAGCGGCAATCAGAAGCCGATCGAATCGGAAGTGCGCCTGGTTGCGCCGGATCGGATCGAAGGGTGGGCGCATTTCAAAGGTGGATGGAATCCATCGCCGTACACACTCTATTTCGCGGCGCAGACGAATCGCAAGTGGACATCGGGCAAGGTGCTGGTGGATGGCAAATCGGAGAAAGGAACGCACGCGCACGGCACAAAGACATCCGCGGACGTGGTGTTCGATCTTTCGCAGGAGCGACAGCTTCAGATGAAGCTCGCGGTTTCGTTTGCGAGCATCGAAAAGGCGCGCTCGTACCTGGATCAGCAGTCGCCCGGCTGGGATTTTGATTCAGTGGCAGCAAACGCTCGGAAGGCGTGGGCCGATGTGCTGTCCCGGATTAATATTGAAGGCGGTTCGGCCGTGCAGCGGCGAATTTTTTACACCGCGCTGTATCACTCGCACACATTGCCGCACGAGCTGAGCGGCGACATGCCGGATTTCGGCAATCGGCCGCATTATGAAGATTATTACTGTCTATGGGACACGTTTCGCTGCCTGCATCCGCTGCTGACGGTTCTTCAGCCAAAGCGGCAGAGCGAGATGGTGCAGTCGATGATCGATGTCTTTGATCAAACCGGCTGGATGCCCGACGCCCGGATCGCGGGCGCCAATGGCCTGATGCAGGTGGGAACCAACGGCGATGTGCTGGTTGCGGATGCGATGGTGAAGGGATTGAAGGGAGTCGATTACGAGAAGGCGTATCGGGCGCTGGTCAAGAACAGCACCGTCGAGTCCCCACGATGGGAGTACGAAGGCCGCCATGCGGATGTGTGGAACAAGCTGGGATATGTTCCGCTGGAAGCCGGGCCGTATTCGGCTTCGTGCACGATGGAATACGCCTACGACGATTTCTGCATTGCGACCGTTGCAAAGCGGCTTGGGAAAGAGGCGGACTATCAGAAATTCCTCAAGCGGTCCAACAATTGGACGAATATCTTCGATCCGAAAACGGGATTTGTTCGTCCCAAGTCGTCCAACGGCAGTTGGTATCCCGATCCATCGCCGACGGTGCGCTATCCGAACAAGCAGGTGCCGGACGAAAAATCGCCTTTTTACGAATCCAACGGCTGGCAATACACGACCTACGTGCCGCACGATGTGCAGGGTTTGATCGACCGGATCGGTGGGGATGAGGCGTTTGTGAAGTGGCTGGATGAGTTTTTCAATAAAGGAATTTACACGCAAGCCAACGAGCCCGACCTGCTGGCGGCGTTTTTGTACATCCACGCGGGCCGGTCGGATCGGACGGCGCTGCGCACGCGAAAGATCCTGGCCAGCGAATATAACGATACACGCACGGGCCTGCCCGGCGATGACGACGCGGGGGCGATGTCGTCGTGGTATGTGTGGAATGCGATCGGCTTATATCCGCACGCAGGCGAGGCATATTACTACGTGACTGCGCCGATCTTTAAGCGGGCGACGATTCATCTGGAAGATGGAAAGATGTTCATCGTCGAATCGCCGGAGGCGTCGGATGCGAATTGTTACATCCAGTCGGCAACGCTGAATGGCAAGCCACTGGAGCGCGCATGGATCACGCACGAAGAGCTTATCAGCGGAGGAGAATTAAAGTTGCAAATGGGAAGCGAGCCATCCCAATGGGCTCGCGAACCACGACCGCCATCGGTGATACCGAGATAACGTCACGAACAAGTAATCGGATGCCGATGAAATATCAGCGCCTGCGGCGTCGTCCAAGCAGACCTGCCGCGATGCCCAGAAGGGCAATCGACGCCGGCTCAGGCACTACAACTCCCAAGGCCGCTCCCGGCAGGGGCGCCAGTCCGCCTGAGCCCCAGTTGATCGCCAGGAGATTGAAATCCAGCGCGTTGACCGTGCCATCGCCATTGAAGTCCGCGGTCGTGGGGCCGCCGGTGTTGGACCAGGCGGTGGCGCCGGTGGCGTTGAAGTTCGTTGCCAGCTCGGTGAAGTCCAGGCTGTTGACGTGTCCGTCGTGATTGGCGTCGCCGGGAGTATATGTAACGACCGAATTGGCTACCCAGTTCAGGAAGATGTCACCGGAATCGACGCTCGTATTAAAAGAACCCTGTGAACCACCGGGGGCTCCTGTGATGGTTCCAAATGTTGAATTGCCGGTGTTTGAACCAGCCACGTCGATGATTTTCCAGGAGTGGTTACTGTTCCAGAATGTATCGCCGCTGTTGGGCTGAAGGCCCGCGGACAGCAGGTTGAAATCCAGCGCCAGCGTTGCGCCGGAGTCGAGCGTGAGATCGCTGTTGGCGATAATCTGGTCGAAATCTGTTCCGGGATTGCTGGTTGAAAGTGCTCCCAGTTCCCAGCCCATCCCGCTGCCTGCGGCCAGGATCAGATTGCCGTTGACGGTAAGCGCGCCGGTGCTGTTGCCCGGCGAGACCGCAGCGGTTGATTGGACAGTAACCGATCCACCGATGCTGCCGTGGCCGCCGAGAATTCCGTTAGCGTTAACCGTCACCGCGCCGGTGCCGGAGTTGGTCCCGTTGATGAGCAGCCTGCCGTTGTTGATGGTGGTTGTGCCGGTGTAAGAGTTATTGCCGGAAAGCGTCCATGTGCCGCTGCCTTCTTTGATGAGATTCCAGACATTGCCGCTGAGGGATGCGCCCGTAGAGAAATTCGACGTTGGTTCGATAATGCTGCCGGAGACTTCGCCAGTGCTGACCCCGCGCAGGGTTAAGGAGGCGGTGCCGGGGAGATCCTGGCGGATATTGCCGGAGATCTTCAGATTGCCGCCGCCCTGGGATTGAACCGTGAAGTGCTGGTTGGTGCCATCCAGGGTGCCGGTTCCATCGGGCAAACCGGTGGCAAGCGTGCCGCTCAGTTCATTACTGCCGCCAAGATTGATAATCGTTTGACCAGTGCCTTGCGTGCCCGCAGAGTTGGTCGAGCGGGGCACGCCCATATAAATATTCTCTGGGGAATTAATGCCGCCGCTGATCGCAAGGTAAGAAATGGATGCCTCGCCGCCGGTTGTCGGCCCGATCCGCGTATAGCCGGCAGAATTGTTTCCCGCGGCGCCTAAGGCAGTGTTGTTGGCAATTTCCAAGCTGCCTGCATCAATGGTTGTATTGCCGACATAAGTATTGGAACCCGACAGTTTCCAAGTGCCAGCACTCTGTTTGTTCACGTTCCAGGTGGAACCTCCAGAGTCTTCCTTGATGATCCCCGATACGACGCCCACATCGGTCGCGGCGGTGTTGCCAAGCACGAGCGTGCCGGTGTTGCCGCTGGTTTCCCTGACATTGCCGGAAACCGTGAAGCCCGCAGCACCTTCGGCTCGAATGTTGTAGTTCACTCCGCCGTCACCCAACAAGGTGGTGATGTCGCCTGCGATCCCATTGGCGCCTGCCGATCCAACCGAGGGCGTCGATGCTGAGTCTCCAACGATGCGAGCGTTTGTCGGATCGCTCGTGGTCACGCCGCCGATGGCAATCTGTTCATTGGTGACAAAGTTCCCAACTATTTCCAGGCGACCTCCGGCATTTGAGCTGGATGCCCGGACTTCGGTGTTTCCATCAGTCGTTCCCAGGGAATTGGCGTTCTGGATCTGAATATTATTTTTCCCATTGCTGCTGGAGGCCTCGATGATCGTTTGGCCGGTGTAGGTGTTGTTTCCCGTCAATATCAGTGAGGTCTGGCCGGTGGCAAAACCCGTTTTGTACAACGTATTTGAAGCCCCGCCGCTGATGACGCCGGCCAATGTGAAGGTCTGATTGTTGGTTGGGGTATTGATGGTGTTGTTGCCGCTGAAAGCCAGTGAAATAGCATTGCCAACATTTCTGTTTCCGGAACTTGAAAGCACACCACCGTTCAGCGTGATCGCGCCGGTTCCCGCAGGGCCATTTGTAAGCGAACCAGGTGATCCAGTGGAACTGTTGGCGACAACCAGCGTAACGGCGTTGATACTCACTCCACCGTCATACGTGTTTGCTCCAGAAAGCGTCAGAGTGCCTGTGCCACCGCCCTGCAATGTCATATGTTTTGAGCTACCCGAAATCACACTGCTGATCGTAATTCCACCAGAACCGTCGATTTGAATCACGTTATCTGTGGTATTGGCAAGAGCGATGTTCATGGTCTTGCCGCTGCCGGTCTCGTTGTTCTGAAGTGTGAAAAGATTGTTGCTTGCATTGCGCAGAATTGTGTTGCTTACGCTGTTGACCGTAGCGCCATTGAGGGTAAGTGCTCCGACGGTCGTTGAACTATTACCAACTGTAAGATTGCGTGTTCGGGCAGATGAGACTTCAATAGCCCCAATCGAAAGCTGGGCTGTACTCATGTTGATGCCGGCAGTCGTTGCGGAACCCGTATTGTTGAACTGCGCAACATCAGTGGTCAGCCATTGATTGGATGCAGTATTCGGAGCCCAGTTTGTATTGGTGTACCAAGCTGTTGTAGCAGCATTGTTTGTCCAACTGACAGCGGCATTGGAGAAAGAGATTTTTGATCCCATGCAGGCCGCAACGGCTGCGATCACCACAACTCGCCTTGTCCGCAATCGCTTCTGATTGTTGGTTAGAGATGCCTTTACAGAGATTCCGCGAGATAAGCGCATCATTTTCAATCCTCCAATTCGGAGCCCTACGGAAGTGAAAACAGCGCCGCAGCGGCCACTGTTTTGTCGAATCATATCAATTCTGATGTATGCTCCAAGAAAATAAAGCACAATAACCGGACAAAAAGGCTGATATATAATATCAAGAATGTCTGTGTAACTGACGTTGTCTTCGCGTAAATAGCCCGCCAAGCAGCATACATAGGCCTAACGAAGCGGGTTCTGGAACCAGGCTGCCCAAGGACGCGCCGCTGGGCAAAGGAGCGAGGCCGCCTGTGCCCCAATTGATCGCCAGGACATTGAAGTCCAATGCATTAATGTTTCCGTCGCCGTTGAAATCTGCAACGTTGTCGCCATTGGCCCAGATCAATGCAGTTGTTGTGTTAAATGCACCCGCCAGGGCGTTGAAGTCCAGGCTATTCACATGTCCATCGTGATTGGCATCCCCGGTAACCAAAGTGATGCCCGCGGTGTAAGTCAGGAAGATATCGCCAAGGTCAGAACTGGTACCGATGGAAGTGCTGAATGCGCCGGGGGTGCCACCGGGGGCGCCATTAATCGATCCGAATGTCGAACTGGCGGTGTTTGATCCGGTGATGTCGATGATCTTCCAAGTATGGTCGCTGGTCCAGAAGCTGTCGCCGCCATTGGGTTGCTGATTAGCTGGAAGAAGGCTGAAATCGATGGAAAGGGCGGCAGTTGGATCGAGGTTTAGATTGCCGCCGACAGCCAACTGATCGAAATTGGTTCCCGCGCCGGATGTAGAGAGGGAAGCCAGTTCCCAGTTCATGGAGGAGGCAGATTCGAAGATGACATCGCTATTGGCGGTAAGAATGCCGGGACTGTTGCCAGGCGAAACAATCGAGCCGGCCTGTAGATCGACTGTGCCCGCAACGCTTCCGCTGCCACCGAGCGTTGCGGAAGACCCAACTGTGACCGGGCCAGTGCCGGTGATCGATCCATCCACCACCAGCTTGCCCGCAGAGATGTTGGTGGGGCCGGTGTAGGCGTTGGTGCCCAGGATTTTGAGCGTACCGTTTGTGTTCTTGGTTAATCCCGCACCGCTGTTGATCTCGGAAACATTCTTCAGCGTGCCTGAATTGAAGTTCAGTGTCGCGATCGATCCGCCGAGGCTGCCGATGGTATGACCGGTCATGTCGAGGGTGCCGCCATCGAGTGTGATCGTACTGGTGACATTCGATCCAGCGCCCTGAACAATATTCACATTCGATGTGACGGTGCCGCCTGTAATATTCAATGTTGCATTGGACGATCCGCCGGAGCCGGGGCGCGATCCCATCGTGAAAGCCGTATTGACTGTCAGTGCGCCCCCCCCAATTTGAATCAGCGCGCTGGTATTTCCATTACCGGTATTGGATTTGGACGCCATGTCGATGGTGTCCACGGTGAACGTCGAGCCCGCGGAATCAAGATCGAGTTCGCCATAGCCGCTTCCTGTGCTGGTCTGATTCGACGCACCCATCTGCAATGTGCTTGCGGTCACGGTTACGACATGCCCACGCAGGTCGAGGATGCCCGTTGCAGCACCGGAGGTGTTGACGTTGTTGTTTCCAAGTGTGATATCGGCCTTTGCGCCTGTCATTCCACCAATCGTCAAAGTGCCGGGGTTGGTCATTTGAGATAAGAAACTGACGCTGCCCTTGCCCTTGCCCTGACCGATCACCATCGAGTCGGTGTTAATGACATTGGTCCCGGCGCCCAGAACCAGAACGCAATCGCGGTTGTTGTTCGAGAGCGTATCGTTCATGGTGAACGAGTTGGCGGTGATCGTGTTGGTTGTATTTGAAAACAGCACGGTACTGCCGGTTGTCGTTCCACCCGATCCCGTGGCCTTGCTGATATTGAATCCGCTCACATTCGCGATAAATGCGCCGACGTTGGTTAAGTCGACTGTCACAAAACTCGTCGGATCGGCCTGATTCACATCCTTCTGGCCCAAATTAATATCACCCGACGGGTTATTCACCGCGAAGGTTCCGGGCCCGTTGACCGCGATATTGGCGGTCTGTCCATCGACGATGCTGCCAACGGTGACTGGGCCGGTGACGGTCAACGTTTTGCCGCTTCCAATCGTGAGTGTGTTAAACGTTGCAGAGTTGCTTTGAACGGTGAGTGATGTAATCGTCTGGCTGTAGGTTCCAAGATCGAGCCCGCCGGTTGCATTCGACAGATCGCCGAAAACCACCGGACCCACCGGAAGCGCATTGGCTCCTCCTTTGACCAGTGTTCCGCCGAGAAGCGTCATGTTTCCTGTATAAGAATTGCTGCCCGTCAATGTTGTGACACCGCTGCCGAATTGCGTGACGCCGCCATTTCCGATGATTTTGTTGGTCACTGCCAGCGAATTATTCCGGTTGAATCGCAATGTACCGAGGCTGTTTACGGTGACATCGCCGGTTCCCAGCGTGCCTGTTGAACCGCCGTTTCCAACAGAGAGCGTGATGCGATCGTTCGCGGCACTTGCGCCGGAGACGGTGCTGCCGCCGCCGATGACCGTGGACCCGCTGTAGTCGTTGAGATTGGAAGTGAGTTCCACCATTCCCAGGCGACTGATCGAGGTATTTGCTGCGCAATGTACGGACAAGCCCCCGAGGCCCGTCACCTTGCCGGTGATTGTCGCAGTGCTGGTTGTGTTATTGGAACGCGGATAAGTTGAGATATCGAGCAAGCCCGTAGCGCCGATAGTGATTGTCGTAGAGTCGATCGTCTTATTCCCATTGAAGACCGCAATGCCGCCGAGAACCGCACTGGGAATCGCAATGGGCTTGGTGATCGCCGCGGTGCTGGCGTTGGTGTCAAGATTGCCATAGAAGCCAAATTGAGAATTGCCGCCGGAGACTGTAATCACGCCCGCGGGACTTCCCGCCGTGGAATTACCGCCGAGATAAAGTTGCCCGCTGGAGATGTTGATGTTTGCCAGGCCTGTATCACCGACATTGATGAAATCGTATTCAGCGGTTCCGACCGTCGTAATGTCGTGGCTGTTGCCGTGAACGGATGCGCCAGTACTGGCAACAACAAATGCACCCGCAGTCGAGCCGATCGTGGCATCGCTGCCAAGTGTGAGGCTTAAAATCTGTGCGGCGCCGCTGCCGCTGTTGGTCAACGCGCCGTTGCCGCCGATGCCTGTGCCATTGATGGTGACGTTTCCGTTGTTAAGCATGACCGAATTCAAATCCAGCGTCGCGCCGCTGGACACGGTTGTCATTGCAGTCACCGAACCGAGTGCGTCAGTGCTTCCCACCTTCAAGGTGCCGCTAGCAACTTGAATCGTGCCGTTGAACCCTGCGTTGCTTCCTCCAAGTGTGAGCGTGTTGGTGTTGTCTTTTCTAAATGTCCCGGAGCCGGTCAACGCGTTAGAAATCGAGAGATTGTCGGAGCGGTTTACCGCCAGCACACCGCTGTTCAGCACGATTGTCCCGGGCAGCGTGAGTACCGCGCCTGAATTGGAAAAGGTGAACGAACCAGCTCCATTTTTGGTGAACGCGCTGGCCACGGAGAAGTTGCCGCTACTGACGGTTACATTTCGCGAGCCGGTGACGCTCAGCCCGGTTGCGGTGATGCCGGCGCCGCCGAGTGAATAGTCATTTGCGTTGTTGTTGAACGTGATTGATGCAGGCGACACGACAACTGAAGTAGCAACGTTAAAGTTGCCGACTGCGTTATCGTCAAACAGCACGGAATCGCCCGGCGCGGTGGGCTGGAGATAAGTGGTCGCTGCGTTGCCGATCACCGTTTTCCAGTTTGATGTCGTGTTGATGTCCCACGTGCCGTTGACGTTGCCGATCCATCGGATGCTGTCGAACGCGGTGATGTTCACATCGACGCGCGTGGCCCCTGTGTTGTTCACCAGGTTGGCTACTACTCGCGAGGGAAGCGTACCCAGCGTCAGCCCGGCAAAACCAGTGGCTCCGCCGATGCTGCCGGAATAATCGATCAAGCCAAATGATCCGATGGACAGTGGTGCACTGGAGCTAATGTTGATGACATTCGTGTTGCTGACAGCAAACGACGGCGCAATGATCGGCGCTGTGCCGGGATTGCCCGCGAGCTGAATTCCAAGGTTGACTGAGCTGTTGGTGCCGAGTTTCAGCGTCGAAGTGTTGACTGTGGTGACGTTGGAAACAGTTCCGCCCTTGAAATCCAGCGAGCTGATTGCATTGCTGGTGCCGATGGCGTGGCCGGTCATATTCAGGGTGCTGCCGGTGTCCGTGATGATTGTGCTGGTGACCGAGCCCGACCCCCGAGTGATGTTTACGTTCGAGGTAAACACGCCGCCGGTAATGTTGAGCGTTGCTGAGGAAGTTCCGGCGCTGGATTGCGAGCCCATCGTGAAGGCGCCGCCGCTGTTCACTGTGAAGTTTCCGCCGCCGACATTGATCTGGGCGGTGGCGCCAACCGCGGCCGCACCGGTCTTGGCGGCCATGGTGATGGTATCGACGGTGAAATTGCCTGCGTCAAAGTCGAGTTCGCCTGAAGCGCCGCCCGCACCCGAACTCGTGCTCGAGCTTGCCATCGTCAACACGCCCGCGGTAACGTTAGCGGTATGGCCGGTGAGATCCATCACGCCGCCGGGGTTGGTGCCGCCGTTAACGTTGTTGTTGCCGAGCGTGATGTTCACTTTCGAGCCGGTCTTGCCAGCCAGTGTCAATGATCCCGGGCTGCCCGCACTGTGAGAGGTGAAAGTGATGTTGCCTCTGGCTTTTCCCTGGCCGAGAACCAGCGTGTCGGTGTTAATGGTGTTGATGCCGGTTCCCAGGATAAGCGTGGGGTCGCCTCCGCTCCCGTTGTTGGCGCCGCCTCCGGTATCGCCCACAGCCATCGAATTAGCGGTGATCGTGTTGGTGGTGTTGGACAATTTGGTCGAACCCCCAAAGATTCTTCCGCTGCCCGTTCCCTTGCTGACGTTAAAGCTGTTGACGTTCGCGGTGAATGCCGCAAGGGCGCTCAGGTCAACCGTTGCAGAACTGCTTCCGGTCGCGCCATTGCTGTTATTCACTCCCAGATTCACGTCTGCCGTGTTGTTGTCGATGGCAAGCGTGCCGCCGGTCGCGGTGAAGTTGGCGGCTTGATTGGTGCTATTGATGACGCCGACGGTGAATGCGCCGTTGATCAACAGCGTCTTGCCGCTGCCGATGTTGAGTTGATTGGCGGTCGCATTGTTTGTGCCGACCGTCATTGAAGCCAGGACTTCATTGCCGCCCAGGTTGAGAACGCCTGTTGTGGAAGTCGGCGACGTGGCACTGCCGAAAACCAGATCCCCTGCGCCCAGCGCGCCGTCCACATTCGAAAGCGTCGTCAGCATCCCATTCGCGACCGTGGTGGTGCCGGTGTAAATGTTGGCGGAGCCAAACGTGACGCTGCCGGTGCCCGACTTGGTGAAATTGGAGATGCCATTTGTCGCAATGCCGCCATTGATGGCCGTGTTGCCAGTGCCATTGACGATGAAGGTTCCGGGTGAACCGCCGGTCAGGGAGATGGTGTTATTCAGCGTCACGAGGCCGGCGCCGTTGTTGGTGATCGTAAATGACCCATTGAGCCCGATGACGGAGTTGAACGTCTGCGAGTTTCCGTTGACGGTGATGAAACCGCCGCTGTTGAAGTTCAGTTTGTCTACAGCGTTTCCAGAGAAGGTGTAAGTTTGCGCGGTTGAGTTAAAGGTCAGATTCTTGAGATCGCGAGTGACGCCGCCCAGATCGATTGCCATGCTTCCAACAGCATCAAATACGATCGCGGTGTTGATGTCGGGAACAGTTGTCGGACTCCAATTTGCACCATCGCCCCAGGCTGTTGTTGTTGAATTCCAGGTGGTTTGCGCCTTTGCATGCTGCGACGTTCCTAGGCCTAGAGCAGCCAAGGCGGCAGCGGTAACAATCGCGGCACGAGACTTGCCCGACATTTTCTAAGACCCTCCGATCCGACTGCTCCGCTTAATGAGCGCTTGACCCCGCCTGGTAATCACACGCTGTGGCAAAGAGTGGGACGCAGCTTCATCCTATCAACGCTGAAAGGGGTTTCAACCAAAAAGAAGGCGAGTTGTATGATTACTTGCGCAGTTCCGACAGCAGGTGTTTTAATTCAGGCAAGATAAGCCGGGTCATGGCAAGTTCCACTGCTTTTGTCGAGCCGGGCATCGAAAAAAGCAGCGTATCTCCTGCAATTCCGCCTGCGGCCCGGCTGAGGAGGGCACTGCTGCCGACCTGCTCGTAGCTGAGCATCCGAAATAATTCGCCAAAGCCGGGCAACACGCTCGTAAAATGCTTTTCAATTACCGGAAAAGTGTGGTCCCTGCGGCTGATGCCGGTTCCGCCGTTGGTGAGGATGGCATCAACATCAGGCCGTGCGATTAAATCGGTGAGCAAGGCATCAAGACGCTGAGGATCATCGGGCAGGATTTCGTAATGCGTCTGGACATGTTCGTGTTCGGCAATAAGCCGCTTGATCAGATCGCCACTTTTGTCGGTGTACTCATCGCGCGTGTCGCTGAGTGTGATAATTGCGCAGCGAACAACGATCGACTGTGATGATCGAATGTGGTCTTCGTGGCCCATGGTGTTACGGCGCCTGTTGCGCTGGTTGAACCTCGATCGCAGAATTCGCGCCAGTGACGATGTAGCTGGATTTGCCCGATGGAAGATCCACATCAACGCGGTTCTTTGAACCGGAAGAGTTGGCAAGAATCTGATCGAAATTCAATTGGCCTCCATAGACCCTGAGAACAGCGCGCGTGCCCGGCCCGAACTGCCCGTTTCGCGGGCCCGTGTCTGCGGACTTGCCCTGAGGAATCACGACGCCGCCGATCGCGCGATCCGTCTGCTTCGGTGATTCGACCGCGATGTCTTCGGGAGAAAGCCAGCCTGCTTCGTAAGGCTCACCGTTCTTGGTCAGCCAGACCGTAATCGGCCCCGCCGAGTTGTTTTTCACGCTCACGTCGTAGGTGCGGGTTTCATACGAATGGCAACCGGCAATGATCAGAATTAGTAGCGATGGCAGAAGTTTTGGGTTCATGTTGATCCTTATCGAGGCGCCACAATGCAGCCAAACTGCTCCACCGGGGCCGCGAGATAAGTTTGACGGAAGGATGCTTCATCTGCAAACGGCTCGGCCGATACCCGCCGGTATGGAATCGACAGTTCGATCTGATCCACATCAAATGGCCATGGTTGCACGATTGTCTTCTGCGGATGCGGCCTGAAGACCTGCAATGGTGTTGATTGCCCATTCGGCCGATCGAGCATCGGTTCGATGCCGGCAAATGGCGAGTTAGTGCAGCAGATGCAGAGGCTGAGTTTGTCCATCGCCTGAAGCAGCCGAAAGTTGAACGCAAGCTTTTGTTCCTCTGAATCGGACGAATCTTTTGCAATTCCCAGATGCAGCGGTTGATCAGTATGCAGGCCGAGGGTTTTTCTCAGATTTTCCTGAAGCTCAATCTGCGCGTGCTGGAATTTGTTGATCTCGAAGCGCACGCGGGCGTCATTCTGGTCGAATTGGTGATTGTCAAAGACCTGCGAGGTCGCCAGTACGGAAAGTGACAAACTGTGCATTGATACGAGAAGGCCCGCGTATGGGTCTTGATCGTTGGCCCGTCGCGCGGATTCTGTCCAAACATTGAATCCCAACTGCGGCGATGTTTCGAAGACGTCCAGGGGCAAGCGGTCTTTATTGAGCGTCGGGCAATCGTCATGAATGACCCATCCGCAATCGTGAAGAGCGATGCCCAGCAAGGCAGAGCTTGTTGGATCCGGAGGCGAGAAGCGATCGTTCCCAAAATATTGCGCCATTTCGCCGGAAAGCAGGGCGTGGTCGTGCTGAGTGATAAGCCAAAACTCGTTTTCAACCCGCCTGCGGATCATGCCTGGAGTGTATCATCCACCAAAGACGCGCACGAATCCCAGAAATAACAGCATAATGTATCCGGCCCAGATGCAGATTCCGACCGGCCAGACAAAAAGCAGCAATGTCAGCCACTTGCCAACGGTTCGCGGGGATGGTTGCGGATCGATCATCGGGAGGTGATCTGATCGGCAAATCGTCTCTTGAAGGCGTCGAGCGATTCGATTCCCGGCGGAAGGCGTGCTTCTTCTGCGAGCATGACTGGAATGCCGTCGCGCACCGGATAAGCCAGCCCACCCACCTCCGCGATCAGGTAATCACCTTCCTGTTGCAGCCGGCTGCGGGTGAGTGGGCATCGCAGAATATCGAGAAGCTCGGGATCGACGGTATTAGAGTGTTCAGCCATAAACGCACAAATCTCATTGAAACAATTTCAGGCAGTATAAGGCGTCGGCCAAAAGCATCAATGTGATGCCGTCTTGTCTGGTCGGATGTTGTATTGAAGCTGTATGCAGCATCTGATCCGCTAAAGAGCGTGTCTTGGGGTTCCAAATAAATGCAAATAATGCCCACGGCTGAGAAGTCGCATGATCGGGTTGCGTTTCGCTCAGATGAAAGATCGCATTGCGGGCGACTGCGCCAGCCAGAGTGCGATCTTCTGCCTGGACTGCATAGCTGGCCGCTGCGTGGAGAATGACCAGTTCGTGATACCAGAAGGTCTCAGGATTATCTGATGGGCTTGCAGCAAGGAACGTCGAGCGATTTGGCTTACCACGAAGTAAGCGGCCGAAGGTATCGCTGGCTAAGTCAGTCCAGGCATCGCGGACAAAAACTTTGCCCGCGACGAAAAGCGCCAGGGCCATCCATACCGCTTCGGCAGCCACCTCGCCGCGATTTGCGGGCATGGCATGCTGGGGCCAGTCGATATTGGTCAGTTCGCTTTCAAGCATGTCGCACCAGGGGCGCAGGCCCTCTTCCCATTTCCCAAATGCCCCCGCGGACATGGTTTCGTAGGTAAGCCGGTAGGTCTGAAGAAACGAATAGATGAGCAAGCCCAAATAGACCGGCCGATGGTGATCCCCAGAATCGATAATAGCGATCGAGGCAAGCCGATCGGAACGCGACAACTCGATTAAACGATCTGCCGGGGCAAGGTCTGCCGATTTTGGATCAAGCAATGCTGCGGGGAAAACAATCCCACGTTCGACTTGGATCGATTGATCATGTTCACTGGAGAATGCGAACACAGTCTCTTTGAGCATTTCGCGGATCAATTCTGCATATCGCTTGAAATCCGCCAAAAGTGGATTTGCCTCGGCCATATCTTGCGCATCCTATCACCATTCCTCGATTTCTTGACACAACCGCTGCGCGCGAGTCAGATGCCGTCCTTAATCGATGCGGGGAAACGAGATGGCAAAATGTGTTACGTGATTGTTCTGGTATGCGGTCGATGTTTTGCGGCAACTTAAAATCGGATTCGGGCTTTGCGACGCCAATTGGAAGCTGTCAGGTCATTTCCTGAATTGACCTTCAGTATATAAATGGCGCGGGGAACCTGACGATTTTCAACACGTTTTGCGGCCTTTGGTACAGCAATGGGAGACAAAACATGATGCGCATCATTTCAGGGCTGATTGTGTTTCTTGCCATCGCGGCGTTTGCTCAAGGCGCGGATGTGCCGAAGGAGGCAATTGTCCTCTTCGACGGAAAGGACCTGTCCAAATGGGTCTATAAGGCCGATGGCAGCCCGGCGAAGTGGAAGATCATGGAAGACGGCTCGATGCAGGTTGCCGGCGGCGACATCATCACCAAAGACAAATACACCGACTTCAAGCTCCATGTCGAATTCTGGTGCCCCAATATGCCTGCGGACGTGAAGGGCCAGGGACGTGGCAATAGCGGTGTTTACCTCCAGGGTTGTTACGAGGTGCAGATTCTCGATTCGTACGGGCTCAAATCACAGAAGAATGATTGCGGTGCGATCTACAACCAGAAAGCGCCTGATGTGAACGCCTGCACGCCGCCAGAGCAGTGGCAGACGTATGACATCACTTTCAAAGCGGCGCGCTATGACGAGACAGACGGAAAGAAAATCGAAAATCCTCGCGTGACGGTTGAACAAAACGGACAGGTAATTCATAAAGATGTTGAAATCGAAGGCCCTACCGGTGGCGGCGATCCGGAGACATCGCAACCCGGGCCGATTCTGCTTCAAGATCATCACAACACCGTTCGATTCCGTAACGTCTGGATCATTCCTCTTGATGCAAGCAAGGAAGGCAAGTGAACTCAAAAGTAATTTTGAAGTCGGCGTTCTGTTTGTTGATAGCAGGCTGTGGCTCGGTGGCAAACCAGTCCGCCAATGCGCCTGCAAGTCAGCCCTCAGTCCAAGAGGCCGCGGCGCCGACGACGGTCGCCTCGACCCAGGCTGCCAAGCCGGAAAAACCGCCCGAGAGTGAGCCGCAGAAATGGAACCAGATGGACTATGGTTCGATGCTCTCGGCGACTTTCGAAAACCGCAAGGGAAGCAAAGAATTCACGAATAAAGGAATCGCAGTCACGCTGGGCACAAAAGAGCAGCCTGCGTGGGCGGTTTTCGACACCGAGCTTTTGCGATATTCATCAGCCTGGTCGCATCCGGGGACATACTACCTGCATTTCAGCGGTGTAGCATTCGATAGCGCGCATGGCCCAATGCCTTCGGGATGGGGGCGAACCTTGTGGGCCGCGGTTGGCCAGCATCCGGGTGTGTCGCTTACGGACAATTTCGACGATCCGCGAACAGATCCGTATGGTCCGCTGCCGAAGGATCAATGGGGACATTACAAGGGACTGTATCGCCACGGCGCGGAAGTGACTTTCAATTACGAGATCGCCGGCTGCGATGTGTTGGAGCATCCAGTTGCGTATTTTGCGGATAACGAGCCTGTCATTGTCCGCCAGATTCAGGTTGGCCCCGCGGAGAAGGCAATCAATATTGTCGTAGCCGAAGATTCCGCGACCCCGGCGCCTTCGACACAGAAAAGCAGCCGGCCTTTTATCAAGCCGTTGCAGGTTACAACGAGTAAAGGCGACATCCGCAAAGGCCACGGCGCGCGATACCTTTCCATTCCGCCGCACAAGGACACGCAGGTATTCACCGTTGCCGTGGCGCGCGGCGATCGAGCGCCAAAGATCAACGTGCCCGCGGCCAATTTTGCGGAGTTGTGCAAGCCGGGGCCCGCGAATTGGCCTGATAAACTCGAAACCAAGGGCACGCTTGGCGAAGGCGACGGGCCATACGTACTGGATACGATCACCGTTCCGGAAGAAAACCCGTATAAAAGCTGGATGCGGTTTGGCGGCTTCGATTTCTTCTCTGATGGCCGGGCCGCGGTCTCGACGTGGAGCGGGGATGTCTGGATCGTCAGCGGGATCGATGACAAACTCGACCACGTTACCTGGAAACGCTTTGCCGCGGGGTTGTTTCAACCGCTTGGACTGAAGATCGTCAAGGACGAGATTTATGTCCACGGTCGTGACCAGCTTACACACCTGATTGATTCCAACGGCGACGGCGAAGCCGATCACTACGAAAATTTCAATAACGACACGATGGTGTCGCAGAGCTTCCACGAATTCGCTTTCGATCTTCAACAGGATTCGAAAGGTTATTTCTATATCGCCAAAGGGGGCGCGGTGAATCCCGGCGGCAGCGGCTGGCAGCGCATCACGCCGCACAACGGCACTATCCGCCGCATCTCACCGGATGGAAAAACATCGGAGACGTTCGCCACCGGCGTGCGTGCTCCCAACGGCATGAGCATGGGCCCGCATGATGAGATCACGGTTTCCGACAACGAAGGAACCTGGACGCCCGCATGCCGGATCAGCTTTGTCACCAAGGGCGCATTCCTTGGCGTGCAGGATCTGGCTCACACGAACGAAAAGCCACAAACCTACGGCGATCCGATCTGCTGGCTGCCGCACGAAGAGATTGATAATTCCAGCGGTGGTGGTGTGTGGGTGACGAGCGATAAGTGGGGGCCGTTCAAGGATCGAATGCTTCATACGTCTTACGGAACATGCTCGTTGTTCCTTGTTATGGTGGACAAAATCGGCGACGTAGTTCAAGGCGGCGTTGTGAAATTCCCAGGTCTCTCATTCGAGAGCGGCATTGATCGCGGACGTATTGGACCGAAGGATGGGCAGGTTTATTTGACGGGTTTGAAAGGCTGGCAGACCAACGGGGCCAAGGACGCCTGCTTCCATCGTATTCGTTACACCGGCAAACCGGTGACCATGCCCACATCATTTCACGTGAAGGAAAACGGCATCGAGATCGGCTTCACTGATCCCGTCGATCCTGACACCGCCGGCGACGTGGATAGCTATAGCGTGGAACAGTGGAACTATATCTGGTCAAGCGAATATGGCTCGCCCGACGTTCACGTGGATGACAAAAATGAAAAGGGCCGTGAACCGGTGAAGATCACTGAAGCACGTGTCTCGGCGGACAAAAAGAGCGTGTTTCTATCGATCCCGGATATCCAGCCAGTCATGCAGATGAAAATCGGCGTTAACATCGATGCAGCGAATGGCAATACAATCAAGTACGACCTTTACACGACATTGAATAAGGTTCCCGGTTGGAAGCCCAAACCCAAGCCAACGACCAGTACAAAACCCTCGAGTGAGCCAACAGTATCAGCGAAGTAATCATGAGAAATCCAACTCGGGGGATTATCACGTGCCTGTGCGCGATCGTGTCTTCGTGTGTGTATGCCGCAGCGCCTAGTGGGGCTGCCAAGGCCGACCCGAAGATGTGGAACGAGATGCAGTATGGTTCGCTGCTGTCAGCGACATTTGAAAATCGCAAGGGCAGCAAGCAGTTCACGAACAAAGGCATCGCGATAGCAGTTGGCACCAAGGAGAAACCGGCTTATATCATTTTCGATACTGAATTGCTTCGTTATTCCGCGGCATGGACAGATCCTGGGGCGACGTTCCTGACTCTGACCGGCGTTCCATACGATGGATCGCACGGGCCGATGCCATCGCCCCGTGGAAAGCTTATCTGGGCAGTGAAAGGCCAGCGCCCAGGCATTTCGCTGGGCGATAATTTTGATGATCCGCGCGAGATTCCTTTCGGTCCGCTCCCAAGAGATCAGTATGGACATTACAAGGGACTTTATCGTTACGGCGAAAAGGTCGTCTTGAGCTACGAGATCGCCGGTTGCGAAATTCTCGAAACGCCAACGATCGCAGTGCGAGATGGGGAAATTGCAATTGTCCGCCAGATCCAATTAAGCCCGTCGGATAAGACGCTCAATATTCTGGCTTGCGAAGAGTCCGCAGACGGCCCGACCACCAGGCCTGCGGCCTTGCAAGCAGGGCTTGCTGGCGAAGGCGCGCTTCTGAAATCAGCAAATGGGCTTCATTATGTAGCGGTCGCACCTCACAAACAGCCACTTTCGATCGCAGTAGCAATCGGTCGCGGAGAGGTGGGTATTGAACGAATTGCCCCGCCCGATTTTGCCAAGCTGTGTAAAGGCGGCGCATCCAATTGGCCTGAAAAATGTGAAACCAAAGGCGTTCTTGGCGAAGGCGCCGGCCCTTACGTTGTCGATACGCTGACCATTCCGGAAGAAAATCCCTACAAGAGTTGGATGCGCATGAGCGGGATCGATTTCTTTCCCGATGGCCGGGCCGCTGTCGCGACGCTCAGCGGGGATGTGTGGATTGTCAGCGGGATCGATGCCAAGCTCGATCACCTTGCCTGGAAGCGTTTCGCTGCGGGGCTGTTTCAGCCGCTGGGGTTGAAGATCGTCAACAATCAGATCTACGTCACGTGCCGCGATCAGATCAATCGTCTGAGCGATCTCAATGGCGACGGTGAAGCCGACTATTACGAGAATTTCAATAATGATTGCATGGTCGGGCCGTATTACCATGAGTTTGCATTTGATCTTCAGCGGGATTCAAAGGGATATTTCTATTACGCCAAAGGCGGCGCGGTGAGCAACGGCGGCCGAGGATGGATGCATATCTCGCCGCACAACGGAACGATCATGCGTGTCTCACCTGATGGCCAGAATCTGGAGATCTATGCCACCGGCGTACGCGCTCCCAACGGTATGAGCATGGGGCCGCACGATGAACTGACCGTCGCAGACAACGAAGGTACCTGGACACCGGCCTGCCGCATCAGCTTTATCACCAAGGGCGCATTTCTTGGAGTGCCCGATCTGGCCCACACCAAGGAAAAACCGACAAGCTATGGCGATCCGATCTGTTGGTTGCCGCATGAAGACGTCGATAATTCCAGCGGAGGCGGTGTCTGGGTGACGGATGATCGGTGGGGCCCGTTTAAGGATCGGATGCTGCACACGTCGTACGGCATGTCATCATTTTTCCTGACGATGATCGATCGTGTGGATGATGTTGTGCAGGGTGGCGTGGTGCGGTTTCCAAATCTGTCTTTCGACAGCGGCATTGGCCGCGGACGCATTGGGCCGCTGGATGGGCAGGTTTATCTGATCGGATTAAAAGGATGGGATACGAACGCGGCCAAGGATGGATGCTTTCAGCGCGTGCGCTATACTGGCAAGCCTGCCGATATGCCGACGTCGTTTCATGTGAAAAGCAACGGCATTGAGATCAACTTCACCGATCCGGTCGACCCTGAGACCGCGGGTGATCTGGACAGCTATGACGTGGAACAGTGGAATTATATCTGGTCGAAAGATTACGGATCGCCGGAGGTGCACATCGATAGTCCGCAGGAGCATGGACGCCAGTCTCTCAAAGTGACGGAAGTTCGTGTTGCCGCGGACAAGAAGAGCATCTTCCTCACTATGCCCGACATTCAACCTGTCATGCAGATGAAAATCAGCATGAACATCGACGCCGCGGACGGGGCAACGATGAAATACGATCTCTATACAACAATCAACAAGTTGCCCGGCTGGAAGCCCAAGCCCGCAGGCACGCGCACGAATACCACCACAAAACCGACTGTCCCGTAGAAGTAGAGTTCACAAAGATGCTTAAGATTTGTTGGCTCATTGCATCGGTATTTTGCCTCTCGGCTGTCGCGCAGGAAACGCCATCCGGGCCACCGGGGCTGATGCTCTCGTTTGAATCTGCAGACGGAAAAACGATCGACGCGCGCGAGTCACGATTGCTGGCGATCTCGGTGCCCGCGGGTGCGCAACCGACGCCGTTTGTGCCCGCCGGACAGTTCCATGCGACATTTCGCGGATTCGTTAATCTTAAGATTCGCGACCAATATTCGTTTACAGCCCACGGCCGTGGCGAGTTTGAATTGCTAGTCAACGGTCAATCGGTTCTGAAATGTTCCGGAGAGGATCTGGCAAGCAAATCCAGCGAACTCGTGAAGCTGAAAAAGGGTCCTAACGAACTGGTCGCTCATTACACCGCACCTGCGAGCGGAGATGCCGTCCTGCGCGTTTCGTGGGCGATGAAAAACAGCCCGGCAGATCCGGTGCCGCCGATTGTTTTGACGCATGCCGATGATCAAGCACTGACGCCGCACCTGCCATTACGCCAGGGCCGGGAATTGCTCGCGACGATGCGCTGCGTGAGATGTCATGCTGTTCCCGAATCCGTCACCACAGGCGAAGGCGCGATGCCGGAACTGGTGATGGATGCTCCCAATCTTGATGACGCGGGCGCTCGACTGAATCCGCAATGGATTGCACGATGGATTCTTGATCCAAAGGCTGTCCGAGCCGATGCGACAATGCCGAAGGTCTTTGCAAAGGCACAGGCTGCTGAGGCCAGCGAGAAGGCCGCCCGGGACATTGCCGCATATCTGGCGACTTGCAAAACAGCCGCTGCGCCCACGGGCGATGTCCATCTCAGCGACGCAAACGTCATTGCGGGAATGCGGTTGTTTACAAACCTCGGCTGTATCGCCTGCCATTCGGCGCCCGCAGGCCAGGATGATCCGACGCGCACAAGTCTTCGGCACGTTCGAGCAAAATACCAGCCCGCGGGCTTAAAAGGCTATCTCAAGCAGCCTGAGGCGCACTATGCCTGGACTCGCATGCCCAATTTCGCCCTCAGCGACGAAGAGGCGACAAACCTTGCCGCGTTTCTGCTGAAATCGGCCCCCGAAAATCCGCTGCCTGGGATCGATCTCAAAGGTGCTGATGCCGAGCGGGGCAAAATGTTCTTTGAGCTGACCGGTTGCGTGCGCTGCCATGCACCGAATCAGAAAAGCACAACGCGCGCCAAGCCGATGGCGCAAATCGCCGCAAACGAGTGGTCAAAAGGATGTCTGGCCAGCGATGCCGACGCGCGTGGAAATGCGCCGGATTATGCGATGAACGACGCGCAGCGCACGGCAATTCAGGCATTTGCCAAGACTGATCTTTCCAGTGTGTCACACGAAGCGCTTCCGGAGTTCGCTGAGCGTTCGATTCGCTCGCTCAACTGCACCGCATGTCATCCGCGCGATGCCGAGCTGGACCGATGGTCGAAGCTGAGCCCGGAGATTACTGCGATACAGAAGGATCTGCCGCCTGAAAAACCGCCCGGCACCGATCAATTGCGGCCGGTGTTGACATGGGTTGGCGAGAAGCTGCACCCCGAATGGATGGGCAAATTTATCGGCGGCAAAGTCGAATACAAACCGCGGCCCTGGTTGGTGGCGCGCATGCCGTCATTTCCGGCGCGTGCCGAAGCGATTGCGAAGGGGCTTTGTCTCGAACACGGTATGACCTTCACCGATCCACCAGAGCCGCCTGTCGATCAGGGAATGGTAGACATTGGCCGTAAGCTCGTCGGGCGTGCCGGCGGATTCAGTTGCAACCAGTGCCACGCGATCAACCAATCGCCGGCGTTTGTGCCGTTTGATTCGCCGTCGCCCAATTTCATGCACGTGACTGAGCGGCTGCGAAAGGATTTCTACCAGCGCTGGGTGCACGGCCCGATGAAGTATCAGCCCGGCACCAAGATGCCGAGCTTCATCGATGGTGAGGGCAAGACCGCGTACAAGAACATTCTTGGCGGTGATGCCAACAAGCAATTCGAAGCCATCTGGCAGTATCTCCGCGCGGGCAAGGACATCGTGCCGCCGGAATGATCAAGGGGTTGCTCGCGCGGTTAGTCGCACGATGACGAAAGTCACGTCGTCCTGTGGCCGATTTGGCCGGACGTATTGCTCCAGTGTCTGATCGATTGTTTTCGCTAACTCGGCCGCGGTGGCGTGGCGATGGGATCGAATCAAATCTCGAAGGCGTTCTTTTCCGAACAACTCATCCGATGTATTGCGTGCTTCCCAGATTCCGTCGGTGCCGATGATCAGGATTGCGCTTTCCGGCAGCCTATCCCGCCGATATTCCTCGAAGACGATGCCGTCCATTACGCCCAACGGAACGTCTCCGCCTTCAAGTTCTTCAAATTGATCGGTTGCCGGGTCATAGATGATCGGTGGATCGTGTCCGGCTGACGTGTAACGCACGTTGCGCGATGCAGGATCAAGCACGAGTAACGACAGCGTCATATAAAGCCCGTGCCGTGTATCCGATGAGATAACGTGATTCACGCGATCCATGACCGATGCCAGGGAAACGCCGGCACTGACGCTGGAACGCACCGATCCGCGCGCCGTTGCCATCAGCAGCGCCGCGCCGATGCCGTGTCCGGTGACATCGCCGACCGCGATCAGGAGTTGCTTGCCGGGTAGGTCAGCGACGTCGAGAAAATCAAAATAATCACCGCCGGTTGAATCGCAGTATCGGCTGTGGCCGGCGATATCGGCGCCGGCAAATGTCGGCGCGCCCGCGGGAAGAAGGCTCTGCTGGACATGCGTGGCCAGTGCCAGCGATTGCTCCAACTCGATCCGGTGCTTCAGGCCCGCGGCCATTTTGTTGATCTCGCCGGAAAGTTGTTTCAACTCGCGCGCCTGCGAGAGATCAAGCCGTGCGTCAAATTCTCCCGCACCGACGCGCCCCACATGCGCAGCGAGCGCCACCAATGGCTGCGCCAGGCGACGCGACAATCGCAACCCAAACAGCAATGCCGCCACGACCGCGATCGAGCCCATGGCGATGGCGCGGCGCTGCATAGTCCGCACATCGGAGAGAAAGACCGATTCAGGCAGTACCGTGATCAGCTTCCAGTGGATGCCCGGGTAAGGGTTCAGCGGGGTGGCGTTTACGCGCGCCACCGCGCCGGCAATATCGATGCGGTCGTTGTTATGGGATTTGGCATCCAGCCAAGCCGCAACGGCGCGCGGCGCAGCTCCATCCGCCTGATGGATTGGCAGCCGCTCGGCCGATGGTGAATTCACGGCTCCTCTGGATGCGGCCACGAGCAGATTTTGCTCGTCGATGATGAAAACCCACCCGGTTTCCGCCAGCGGAAGATCGCGCAGAAACGTGCTCAGGGCCGAAAGCGTGACGTCAACCACAAGTACGCCGACGGTCGAGCCATCGGCAGATTTGACGGGGCGTGTGTATCCGGTTCCCGTTTCTGAATCGGCTCCTCGGTCCGAAAACCAGAAGTAGATGGGCGTCCAGATCGGCTCCGCGGCGGTTGTCGCGGCGCTATACCATGGGCGGGTGCGCGGATCGTATCGATAGACACGAAGCGGCTGGGTTGTCGCGATCGTGCCGGTGGGCTGAGCTTCGTATTCAATGGCGTCTGTTTCGCCAGCGCCGTTGCCAAGTCCAAATTCCAACCGGCCGTGGGCGCGAAGCAGCCAGGTCGATTGGCCTTGCGGATTGCCAAAACAGATCGACGCCACCTGCGGCGTGGTCGCAAGATCGTCCGCCATTTCTTTTAGCCAGGCTCGTTCAAAGTTTTTTGCAGGTAACTGGCGATCGTCGATTCGACGGGTGTATAGATCGCTCATGCGCACGGCTTGCGCCAGGTAATTTCGCACCTGGTCGGATGCGCGGGCCGCGTTGCTCCGCATCGTTTGTTGCGCCAGGTCCTCAGCGACATGACGGCCGGTCAGGGTTGCGATGATCACCAGCACCACCGACACAACCAGCGCCGGCGCGACCGCGATCAGCGTCAACAGCAGCCGGATCGACGGCAGGCGTCGAATCGCAGCGATGGAATCTTCAGGAGTTTTGTCCGGCACGGCTGGATCATACCGGGCTTATGGTTTGCCTGCCCGATTGAGCCGTTCAATCAACTTTGCCGGATCAGAAATCGGCGAAGAGCAGCTTGCTCCCGTGCAGATGAACGCTGCGGGGCGGGATAACTCGGGATACGTCACGTCCGTATTCGGCAAGGGAGGATCGTGTGGGTCGACGTAATCGACGCGCTTGTACTGGTTGAAATGTCCGATAGCCGCGTCAAACAACGTATGTGATTGAGCATTGTCTTTCGGGCCGACGACTGAAATATGCAATGGATCACTTGCGATCTCCCGATCAGCCAGAAGCAATCCGCCGATTCCAAAGCCTCGAGATTGGATCGCCTCAGGGGAGACGAGATATCGCATTGCGCTTTCGGCCATTTTGCGATGCTGATTCGTGCCCGTGTATCTGAAAAGGAGATTTGTAAAGCGGGCCGCGGCAAGGTTTTCATCCCACTGCCTCAGGTCCTGAAATGAGCTTGTGGCATTCTTCCCGAGCGTTGTGAAACCTGGAAAAGATTCAAAATGAGCGTCAATAAATGAAGCAACATCCACCGCACGTTGTAACCAGGCGCGATCACCGGTTGCAATGTATAAGGCGAGAAAAGCCCTGCCCATCGCGAGCGTATCGCCGAGGAATGGGAGCGGGGCGTTCGTTTGTGCGTGTGCGAACCCGCCGCCAGGCAGTGTGTGATGATCGATGATCCATTTTGCTGCGCGTTCTGCTTCGTTCAGTGCGTCCTCATCGCCAGAAGCGCAATAAAGCCAGACCAGCCCGGTGATTGCCCACCCGTTCTCTCTCGAATAGATGTGCGTATCGACTTTTGGAATGCCTTTGGCGCGGCGATGGGCATCGTCGAGCGTGAAATACTCGCCCGAGTGTTCGCCGGGTACCAGGTCGGCGTCCTGGCTTGTGTAAAATGCGCCGTCAGGGCTGGTCAGAAAAGTTTTCAAATAGCTTCGAATCTTCTGGGCTGTCTCCAGATCCTGTGGCTGCTTCCAAAGTGCATAAGCCTGCGAATAGATGCGCAGATTCTCCGCCTGCATCTGCATGATCTTTTCAAAATGCGGATGATCCCAATCGCCGTCGGTCGAATATTGATAGACGCCGCCCCAGACTGGATCGAGCAGCTTGCGCTGTGCATCGAGTGTCTGGCGGGCCATCGTGCGAGCTCGCTCATCACCCGCGGCCGATTTGACGAGGCAATATTCGACGTTGTCCCAGTTGAGAAATTTCTGGTCGGTGCCCCAGGCGCCTTCTTTGTCGTCGTAGGCCGCGGAGATGCGTGATTCGAGCATGCGGCATTGCTCCGCGGTTAATGCGACGATATCACCTGGCGTGATGGCTTTGGCCGGTTTGACCGATGGGCCGGGTGTGGGATCGGCGATGATGGCTTCGAGCAGCGAGGCCATTTCTTCCGGCGGCAGGTATCCGCGGCGCTTGGCGATCTCGCCGCCGTCGGCGTTGAAGACGATCGTTGCGGGCCAGCCATAATCTTCATACCGATTCCTTTCCAGCACAGTGGGATCCGAAGCTTGGAATTCACGTGACTTGAAGTCGCGGC
>JADMIO011482757.1_pt1 | contig 93045 bp, 69 predicted proteins | sample 8958161 | NCBI WGS metagenome assembly JADMIO01 (sample SAMN16585339, study PRJNA669376) | soil metagenome | isolation source: Crop rotation soil | place: USA: Cullars Rotation, Alabama | collected 2011
GGCCGCGACTTCAAGTCACGTGAATTCCAAGCTTCGGATCCCACTGTGCTGGAAATGATCTGATAGGACAAAAGGACGTGACGAAACTATTTCGTTTAATAAATCATCGCATGCGAAAACTTTACCAAGTTTCCACCTCGCTCACCTTTTCCGCAACGGCTCATTCACTCATTCGTTTTCCACTATTCCATTTTCACTCCGTCGCGTGAATTATGAATTTAATAGAATATTCAAATATTGCCACCGCATTTCGCGTAAAGTAGAAGTTCTGCGGTTCTATTGTTTCAGAGATCGAGGTTGTGATAAAGAAGTTACACAGCAAGATACCGACAACGAGATGGGAGCGTCAAGCGTTGAGGTATTCTAGCTCTTTGCTGTGTCTTTGTCTTGCAACAAACCAGCTTAAATGTAGAGACAGAGGACATTTTTCGAGTGTATTTTGCTATTTTCTGGTTAACGGTTTTAGTTTCGCTAAAACTTTAATCCCAAGAATTTTGAGGGTGAGGTACTTTTGATCTTCGTCCGTGCTGAGAGTAGGCATCAGTGACAACTTTATGATTTCGCTACTGATAAAGAGGAGAGTACAGCTTGGAGTGCGATTTGCTAAAGAGTCTCAATGTAGATGCTGTGAAAATGAAAACAGCACCACTCCCTAATAAATTCATGGCAGATTTGCCATTTTCAAGTTGGCCCAATTATGCACTTAATACTTGAGTAGTGACCAGCAACTAAAAAAGCGTCTCTACAAAGTGTGGAGTGCTTGGCTCGGTGAGGCGCTGGTTTGTTAGCGCTTAAGAAAACAAAACAAACAATCCAGGCTCACCCTGAACTCAATCTGGTTCGAAGAAATGAGACCACAAATACAAAGTAGAGTGAGTATTCCGTTTTAGTTGAGAACCTTAGGCGACAGAACGGAAAGGAACCTACTTATTAAGCTCCACACCAAGCAGAGTACCGCGTAACGCTTGTTTGTCTGACATGCAATTTTTCAATTCGTAACATTGATTTTTCCGTTTTGTATTGCTCCTTTAAACCGCGGCTTGGCAAAAAAGGACTTAGTGCTATACATTTCCCGTTTCTTATCTCATGAACTACAAAATTAAAAGAACAGCAACAGGCATAAGCAACAATGCATGAGTAACTGTACAGATTTTCGACCCGATTTTGACTTCGACTCCTTTCCCTTGTACAATATCATTATTGTTAATGCTGGTTCAACCACCCGCAATTTCGCTAAACGATTTATGTTCTTGAGGTTAATACAAATCGACCGAACGCGTGCTTGCGAGGCTTCTCCAAATGCGATGTAGCTTTTCTGACGGAGCTGCGCCAGCGAGTCGAGTGCATAAGCAGCAAATCATATTAAGGCGATGTATAAAATGTGGTGGTGGAAATGGCAATTGAATCCGAGATCTCTTAACTCAATTTTTCGATTTCCTTTGACGCAGAGGGGTTGAGCGTAAGTGCGTCGTACGCGATACAACATTTCACCCATGCACGCATCTTTTCTCATCCATTTGTGCAAGTAGTAAAAGCAATAGCCTATTTTCCCTTCGGAAAATTGAATGAGCGTCAATTTCCACAAGAAAGTTAAATTAAATAAGGTGTTGAGTTGAATGCTTGCTTAGATAGTTCGTTTTCCGCGAAAATATGGAATTTTGAGATAGAAACCGGCATTTTTAGTTTTTGAAAAGTGTGTCAGTACTCCACCGTGGCTGGCTGGCTTTGGGAAAGGTCAACAGCACGCTGCTTGCCACCTGCACAAGTCAAGAAGACCGAAGCAGACCGGCTCGCAAACTTTTGCTCAACATTTTCATAACCGAAAGAAGTGAGCAAAATTTACTTTGCAAAGTTTTCAAGCACAGTCAACGTTCGTTTCGTTCTCTCGTTGAACATTTTCAGCCGGGACGCCGACTTCGGAATCGAAAGTTGAGTTGAAGTTTTAAATAAGGAAAAGTTAATAATAATGCTGCTATTCCAAACTATTAGATAAATTTGATACGAAAAACAGCTCGGGTCCAACCTTCGCTAAATTACAATAGTTTCTTTGCTCCAAACTGCTGGCCGTCTCGGAGGGGAATCTTCATTGTGAGTTGTTCGGCAGGCATAATAAGAGCAATGAGAAAACGACAACGGAATATTGCTATTGATTCTTGACTGGGCTGACAAGGAATTTGGAGCAGAGTGAAAGGAAAAGTTTTGCGATGGCTGCAACTAAATTTTGCAATAATAAAATACGAGCCTGCAAAATTGAAGAATCGAGCTCATAACTCGAACAACATGGCCATCCCATTGCCATCGCCTCGTTATTCTATTACAATGCGGGATCGACCGTGAGTAAGTAAGTTTTAAGAGCCCGGCATAACAAGAATGGAGAAAGTATCTTGTCTCTTGTCTGTGTCGCTCAAGAGTCATTCCATGACAAGTATTTGCGGTACAAAAAGTAATTTTTCAATTTTTCCTTGCACAATGTGGACGGAGAACTTTGAGGAATTGAAAAGTTTGGTAATAACATCACGAGTCATGAGTGAGTACTTGTCGAAGCGAAGTTAATGCAAATAAAAACATCAGAACGACGATCATGGATCATGCCGCTAAAAATAAGGGCAAGGATTCATACTTCTCTGCCTCTGCCAAGCTAAGTTGAAGTCATTTGGTAACTCAAACATTTGCAAGTGATTCGCGCCAGTCTGCCTTCTGCCAAATGCATCAAGATCAAAAGTTGAACTGTAACCTTTCAAGCCGGTGGTGTTTAAGCTAAAATGAAACTGGGGTTGTACACGCAATTATCAAATTAAGATCAGAACCTGGAATTAAACCAAATTCAAGCGTAAACTGCCCTGCACAACAGCACACGACGAGATGAGAACGGAATATTATGCTTCGGATTATAAAACCTCACTCACCACTTCCAAAATGCACGGGTAGTATAGTATCAGGTATCGTATCGTGGGCTTCATAAAGTATTTTACACAAACACATTAAAATAATCCGGAAAGGCATTAATGCCGCCACGGCGTGGCGTTGAAAGCCGTAGCAAAACACGCCACGCCATGCCGCTGCGCTACGCTGTGAATTAACCAGTCAAAGCAGTTCCCTCCACGCGTGTGTCACACAATTGAAAGCTTTCAAGCTTAATGGTGCTATAAATTTTTGCATGACAGATCAATATCATTGCCAAGCATGAAAATGACGGACACACAACGCACCCGCCTGCACGATTCACGAGAAAATACTGGCAATTCGCAAATGGTAGGCATAATTGGTTGATAAATATGCAATGATTTTCGTGCCGTGTTCAGTGAGGCAAAGGCAAGGATTTCATTGAACGGCTGATTGCTTAATTGCCCATAAAAACATGAATGAAATGAATCCTTGTCGTTATCCTGGAAATCAGCGTGAGCGTTAGCGGTGGAATTGGAAGGGTGAATGTCGTGAATAGCAAATGCTGTAAAGGCTTCCGAGTTTATTGCTAAGAAATGGGGCAGTAAATGGCAATAGCCTTGTGCATGCTGGAAAAATGAATGGTTTTATTATTTTATTTTGTGTTAACGCTTATCAAGTACAGGCTAGTGCAAATGCACTGCAATTAATGTACAGATAACGGTCAGAGTATTTGAACCATGTTAATGTATTTTAGTCATGAAACCATCCTTTCAAGGCAATAAAATCACATTGAAGGCGTGTAAGGCAAACCCAAATTTACAAAGATGCAAAAAATCAAGGCGATACGAGATACGATCAATTTACATGCGCAAAAGTAAGTTCTGCAAGCCTTAAAAATTTAATTGGCCCCAAAACCAGGAACCGGTCAGTTTATTGCGGTCGCAAAGAGCGCGGAGGAACGCGAGATTCCATTTAGAAAAGCAGAACTTTGGTCTCTGGGTAAACAAAACATAAATTATGTCCACGCAGTGCGGTGTATAAAATGTTACGGTAATGTCAAGAAAAATCCATAATATTGCGGTTGCATGGCATAAACTTGACATCAAGAATTCGCATTTCGCACTTTGCATTTCGCAAAATGCTTCGCATATTCGAGTTGGTGGGCCGCAAAGTTTATAATCTTGTTGAAGGTTATGGCGCCATAATTTAGTTCAATGTTCTTTCTCTCTACATATGCAAATAAAAGCAAGAGCAGCGTTATTATCGGTTTTCTCTACGCCGTGCCGTGCGAGCGTGCGTACATGAAGTATGCCCATGTGTTATTGTTCCACGAGAAACTTGGTCGTTTCGTCGGTCGGTTGTTACAAAATTACTTTCGTAAAATTATAGCCCACGAAAACAGCAGCGAAATCCGCGTTGCGTTGTGCGCATGCATGTGAGGTCCAACGCTTTCTTACTTCTATTCTAGTCAAATCCATTTCTTATTAGTTTTAATGCACTTTCTATATTCTATCGTGCAAGAACAAGAACACGTGCACGTGAGTTGATTTCTACAATCTACTCACGTAAACCCAACGAAATTGGAAATGAGGCTCCTCTTTGTGCTTTCACCTTGCCTCAGTTCGACTGCTCTGCTCTTTTTCGGGCACTTATTCAGCCACGATCACGATCGCGATCGGAACTGGCATTATGCTCAGAAATCTTGCATGCCTCCTTCGCCTTCCGCATCTGAGTTTGAGTATATTTCTAGACAAGGCAAGGCAATGCACGACTTTGAGTATGCTTATGTTTATTGCCTTTGTTCCCTTTCAGGTCACATTTGTTAGTGCCTTTCATGTAGTTCATTCTCTCCGAGGTTATAATGAATTAATCGTGCCTTCTTAGCTTGCACATTGTTGTGAAATTACTTTGGCTCTTTTTAATCGTAGATAATAATACCTTCGAGCGGGCGTGTGCCAGAAATGTGTGAGCCAGTTTTCTCCATTGAAAGGCAAGATTTCTAACCCAAAAGCAGTGAAAGGACAATGGAACAACTAAATTGAAGGAAGGGTGAAGTTCGTATGCATTCCACACTCCATTTCGTGTACTGCACGCAGTGGCGTGTCACACTTTAGGGAAATCAAGGAAATCTCATTAAAGATGCTTGTACACATTAAAGAGTAAAGATGCTCGTGCACAAGAAGGTAGTCGGCAGTCAGGCTTTGTACTCCTTCACCGTTTCATTTTCCGCGTTATTATTTTGAGCAAATTCTCATTCTCGAACGACTTACACTGGCACACTGGTCCCTGGTGCTTTATTAGCTCTTCAAAATTCTGAGCTCATAAGCCATTGCTTTAAACCAAGATTCTATTGAACACACTGAAACATGTACGAACAAGCTCAGAGAGACCGCCCATGAACGATAACGCCAACATAAAATAAAACTTGCTATTCCTAATTGTTGAAGGATGTAACAGTTAATCTTCTTCAATGTTCTGCCAACATATGCAACGAGCCACTACACCAGTAGTTGACGTGACTTATGGATCGCATCTTGCACTCTAAAATTAGATCAAAGCATTCATTTCGAGGAACTGAACAAAACTCTAAAACTGAATTTGCATCAATGTTTTGACTTTACTAATTAGGTCATAGTTTGTGAAGCAAGTTCCTTTTCTGTGGTTTGTCGAAGTTGGAATTTAGCTGCAGGTATTGTTTCCAAAACTTTTGAAGCTAACGCGGAAGAGTTCAGATTACAAAACAAAAGCTGAAAGCTGAAAATAGCTATCAATTTCATAACAATTTTTGCTTCCTTTTATGGTAGCTTTCTGTCATCGGCGTTCACTGAAAACGGCTCTTTGTTTCGCTCCTGGTTCATCAGAAAAGCTCAAAATTATTGCTACAAAAGCAGTCATAAACTCAACAGAAACTTATTATTTTGAAACTGTCCGGGGAATTTATGTTGTATAAATTGGACAACCAAAGAGACCTACAACGAATGAAGGTATAAAAGAGAGAGCGAAGATCAATCAAATGTTTGCCTTGCTTGGGCTGTTGGGCAATCATCAATAGCTTAATGTGCAATTGCTACACATGTCTAAAACCGGGCTGTATCTCTTTGTCCAGCCCGAGACAACACAAAAAGTGTGTCCGCCAATGAATTGAGTTTAAATTGAATTGACCAAGACGATAAACAACCACTCTTTTTTCTTTATGTCCGCTCAGTACGACTTTAATTCAAGCATTTTTTTCTGAACTACTTCGAACAATTTCATACCTTTCGTTAATTGCACCTCGTGAAGTTTTGACTCTTGCTCTTGTGAAACTAATTCTTGGCCTTGCACTACATGCGCCGTGCCACCTTGCGCAATGGTATAAAATTTTTAGAGCTTACGGTTCTTCTTGTACAGCAAAATCTCAAATTGGTCTTGGTAATGGTTTTCCAATATTTCATCAATCCTCGCGATCGTTTCCTTCTCTGTCAGCTCCCCAAACATGAAGGTACACCGGCAAGACTTTTGCATGACCTATTAAAATCAATGAGGAAAGAAACAAAGAAATTGTTTGGGTAGGAGGAGATCTTCGTTTAAAGTTCAATCAAACATGAAATAAAACAATTCATCATTCTTGAATAAGCAAGCCAAGGCTGCGTCGTCAATCAGACCCAATTTTTATAAACATGGTTGACTTGGCTTGTGCGGTTTTAATATTTGATGGGAAGAAAAAATTCCTTGCTGAATTATTGTGCAGTGTTTTTAAAGTTTTACATGAATTTTACGCCAGTAAAATGAACTCACCTCAGCTCTCGTAAATCCTGATATCTTGCAGAAGGTCTCATTGCAGTAGACAGTCGGATAGTCTACAATTTGAGCATTGGCGAGGAGGAAGCTGCTGTCGGCTGAAAAGAACAAAGCAAATTGCGTAAATGAATTATGCATCCCATGACACAATATTTTGACGGTTGAACGTGAAACAAGGCTTGACTCTGCAAGGAGTGAATTTCCATATCACAATCATAAATAATGCCAGTCGTTAAATATTGGAGCAGGATCCGATCAATGTTTACTCCGGCCGCAGGCAAGGTGCGGATAAATGATTCATCGGAACCTTGAGTCGATTACACAATTCAAGAATTTGAGACGACGATTCAGGAAAAGTTTCAGGAAAAATTGGGTCTCGGGTGTTTTACTTTTTAAAATGTAGCAATAGGGTACGCGCACATTTTGATGGAAAGAAAACTCTTAACAATGATCTGCCGCATTCTACTGTCTTCATTCGCATTGCCACCAGAAATGAAATTGTGGTCCTCACAACAGGAAGTCCTTATTAAATTTTTCGTTTTGCCACCGTGTGAGCAGATTTCAAGTGCGACTTCCGACATGCACACACAAGCAATAAGAATAATACATATGAAAATTGCGTTAGATCGAAAGTGCTCTTCAAGATGATAGTCATATTTTTCTTCCTGCAATATTTTGACGTGAGCAAGAAATGTGGAGAGCGTGAAAGCAAATGGCATGCCACCCTGGCTTGGCGTATGTGAAGATGAAATATTTCGTTGGAACTTGTCATATTTTGGCAGATTGGTTAAATTTTGTGGGGGATAACCGAGAAAAAGACAGTCAAGCTTTACTCGAGACACCCGCCCGCGACACACTTTCACTTGACTTGGAGCATGTGAAGATGGATTGGAAACTCGAAAATTTTTTCATTCCATTATAAAATATTGAAAGATGACAACAACGCGGAGTGCTAGCAGGCAGGCAGGAGACAGGAACCAGCCACTGGCAGATGACAATGACGTGCCTGCGCTGCTCGTCGTACTTTTGCTTTTGGCTCTGCAAATTCCGTATTCGCATTCTGCGCTGTGCGTGAATATAATAAAGATATCTGGGGAATCATGAATATCAAAGTGAAAGCAGCACATTGCAAGCAGCAGCAAAGTTGTCAACGTGTGAATTCCAATCAGAGTTTACATTTTATGTCAACAGCCTGGTGGAACCAATTAATGAATATTTGTGAATCTTATAACGCACATTGCTGGTGCTGCTACCACCAGGCGCAAGGTAGTCTTTGGTATTTGTGGAATGTTGAATAAATCTTCACTTCGATTCACCACGACGACGGATTCTAAAACTTCCGACGGCTTTAGCTACTTCATCGGAATGAAATTACGCTGCGATGAAGTCAAGCACGTCAGCGTGTGCATGGAAAATTTAAATCTTTTATACATGAGAGCATTTCTTGCCTTGCGTTGTATTTAGCAGATTCATTTCCATGGATTTTCTCCGGGCCTCCTAAATTCGGCATTCGGTTCTTTTCCACTGTATTTTATGTGCATAACGTTCTAATGAGGATTTTCGCGAGGTAACGCGAGGACTGCGTAGCTCGAAGCAGGAGTTTATATTACAATTTCTATTAATGAGAGAAACCTCAAGGGTACTTGATTGTCTGGAGAGATTGAGTCAACATCGTCGGAGCAGAACAATGGCACGACGACTTATTATTACTACAAAAGAAAACGCGAAGATTGTATCTCCATTTCGACTTTCTCTTTGCAGTATTACAACTAATTCTCCTTTTGTCTTTTTCATGGCGCACGGCACATAGCGCACAGAAGAAGCAGAATCTTGCCTAAATCCTGGAAGAACATCCACCTTTCCACCTGGTTGAGAATGAACAGGAGACCCGCACTCGCGCATGGGAAAGAGAGAACAATTGGACGAGCTTATTATTGAGACCGGTCACATAAATAATATACATTAATTTAAGCCAAATCTTGCACTGCACGCGAAATAAAATCAACAAAGATTGGGCAAATCAAAAGAAGGGGAAGAGACACCTAAATTCAAACCAAAAGAATAGGCTGGCAGCAGGACAAACGCGCTGTCAAAGAAGCTTTCCAAAATAACTTCTATGCTACCCATTTTTAAAAAATGACTGCAAGACGCAATCAGTAATGAAGTTTTGTCGAGTGAGCCGAAGCGAGCCCCAAAATGTAAAAATGTAAAGTAAAGAAATTCAGTAACGAAAGTTTTAAAAAAAATCCAAAGCGTAAGAGTTCTTAAAAAGTAGGCGGACAATGTAAAAAAAAGACAAAGCAAATTAATGAAGATGAGTTGGGTTCATTATGCGAACGGAACTAAGCCGAGATAAAGAGCCAGGGCAACTGTGTGCTTGTGTTTCGCTTCGCTTTGCCATATTACAGCGGGTTGGAAAATAAAGGCTGATGCCCTTCGGATTTCGGGAGAGTTCATCTTTTCTCCCACAAGCGTACAGTTAGGATGAGTCGTGCCGTGTGTAAATGCGAAACGAGAGACCCTGATAAAAAATTACGCACTTTCTCTCGTCGCTCGCCTATCTTTGATCGAGCACTTCACATAGCGGTAATGTCTTCCGTGCTACAGACGAGCTTCGGCTCGGCAAGAACTCAAACGCCAGCATTCCTTCCAGAACTTTGTTTCAGCAGTTTAGGCTGCTAATTACATTTCTTTGCTATTCGCACGGGTCAAAACTCCATTGTAAAGCACAGGGAGTCTATTGTGATCGCGAATTTTGTACTGGCTTAAGCCCAAGCGAGAATCTTGAAACGTTCTGCCCGCTTCATGTCCACGTCAAAATTCTAGACGCTAAACGCGCACGTATACGCTTCGCTTGCCGGGCTTCGCCCCACAGGTTCCAGACCACAAGGCTTGCCTTGAAGACGTCATTAACGAATTGTTTCATCATTCCTCAAGAACGCAGAACGAATTAACTTATCACGCAATCACAGTCTTAGTCGTAGTGTATCAGATTGAATTCCTTCTTTGCTTTTGTTCCGCTGTCGCCAATTGTCCACCACATTTCAGGGTCCGAGGTCCGAGTCTTTCGTACAATGGCGTAACTGGAGTCTTATCGCTCCACGGCAGCATAGTAGCAAATTTGGTGATTGCGTGTCAGTGCCAGGCATGGCGTAGAAATTTCTAGGTCAAGACGTACCGCAAAAATCCAGGGCTAGGCCATGCCAGGACCCAGCCGCGCTCGACTCAACTCGCATAACAAACAATACGCAGTAATAATAGATTGAATACAAAGGCAGGCAGGCAGTGGCAATGCAATGCAAAATGCAATGGAAAAGTTGAGACGTAAATATTGCATGCAGAAAAGAACAGCACGAATAAAAAACGAGGCATTCTGGCATTAAATTTTGATTCAATGCGTAATAATAATAATCGTATTCGCGAAAGCGTTTAGGTCGGGCGGCGAGAGAAGTGGAAGGTGGAAATAGAACCCAGGCGCCGGGCCGAGAACGTTCGCGTTCGCCCGTCTGACTTCACCAAACTCATTTCCACCTTGACTTTCCTTTCTCTTTTCCTTTCTTTAGTTCCACAAGAGCACAGGTACAGGTGTACCATTCGCACGACCCACTTAAAGCTAACTCGGCGTTAGCCCGTCTAGCCATGCATGGTATGAATGGGATATTTTTGCCTACCAAGAGACCTAATAATGCTAATAATATTGAGCTGAAATGTTTCAGTACTTGGCAGGTTGCTGGTTCCTTTTTTGCGTTTTTACCCAGCGTGCATTAATACGTTGACCCAATTCCAGGAAAATCGTTGGAAATCTAGTTCAAGTTTGTGTCGACGTATGCAAACAATGCAATGACTAATGTGCGTCCACGTCGGCACGCCTCGCCTTCGCCTCGTGATGCCACCAGTTCCGGACGTCGTTGTCTATTTTAGCCAGCGCTGACTGACTGACTGGCCGGCCAAGTCACGTAACGGGTGCGAATCAGGTGCGAATAAATTGGCAAATAGTTGATTTATGACCGGCGCCTTCTGAATAATGGAGCAGAAAATACGAATTACGAAACCGAAGGCCGCTCTATTTGCAAATTAAGAGTTGCGATTTCCTGCTGAGTAATTTATGAAATTGCCAATCTGAAGACGGCCCAGAACTGGTGTTCCGGCTGCTTGCTTACTAAAATGGAGTATTTCCTGGTTACACATTTCGCGCCGAAGCAGGCACGAGTGCAAGGTATTGATTATTCCAAAAGCACACGTCACACAAGACCACTAAGGCCATAGACAAACTAATTTGAGCAATTAAAACAATAATCAATACGTCGGCTATTGACATTGAAATTGTTTGACTTCGATTCCATTGAAATAAGTCAAATTATGGTAAAGAAGCTTACGCAGATAAGTTCAAAATAGCCCAACTCCGAGGAACCGATGACAATTTAATGTTTGTGGTTACAAACAGGCGGGTGCGTATTTTACTGATCCGTTAATTGACAGATTGAAATTCATTAATCCTTCAAAATGCCACGTGTACAGCGATAAGTTAAAGTGGTGTTCGGATTTGTTTTGAAACTGAAACATTACGAGGCACGGTCCACGTCGGCCCGGAATCTGCGCATCAGATTTGTTGCAGAATATCAATATGCGAAGGTTCATTACTCACGGGTCCATCAGAGTCAGTTCAGGTTTGTTTTGGAAATTCGGATCTCGTAGCAAATCATAACTGACAGGCAGATATTCGAAACACAGCATGCATGTCTGTCGTATAATGATTGAAAATGTTACAGGTTGATCCGGGGATTATGTCAGACTGGCTCGCACAATTGCTTTGTTTTTTGCGTATCAGAGTTTGGTGCCCGCATGCTCAGTTCGAATTTAATAAGACTCATGACTGGCAGCCACTCCCGTCGAACGACCCCGATATTTGCACATCAACCAAGTGTGCAGCGACTTTCAAAAATCGGCCATATTTTCATAGTTTGATTCAGGTAACTTCAAAAGGACTCTGCTTCACTCAATTTATCAGTTATTACACGAATTCTTGTTTTCTTGCACAATTAAATTAAATCAAATTAAAAACCCAGTCAAGCAGAACAAATTAAAGTATGCGGTGGTGGGTTCAAGTACAGAACGGCAATCATTTTTCATGCTTGGTGCGGTGTGCTGTTGCAAAAGAACAACCGGCCAATCTCCAAGAAAAATTTCAGCCACGAGGCTCATATCGCCATATCGCAGAAAAAGAGAAGAAAACCACGAGTGAAAAATTTATAAGGTAATCTAAAAGATGAAAGCACCGCCGAAAAGCCAAGCCAGGCCTGAATCAGAGGGCAGGAGCACAGAGGGGCCAAAACCTCGCGATCTCATTCAATCATAGCAACACAACTCAATTTTACACTTGGTTAACTGGATCTCGTAATGCCGTTCTCTTGTCTTTTCTTGGCACAGGACTTTCATCATGGAGAGAGCAAAGAGCAATTCCGAGAGTTACTTACTCCTCTGGGCTCTCGTTATTTCGCGTATGGCGACTGACGGTGCTCGCGAGTTTAACGGGAGTAATAACAATAATAAATATTGAACCATTGAACCCCGGAGTCACACGGTAGAAGAAGACTCTGGCTCTTGTCTTGCCCGAGACAAATAACAACAATAATCGAAGAATCGAAAACATGAAACTGTAATCTATGAAATATTTTCCACATCTTTTATCCGTCCTCCACAACAATAACAACATGTTTCTCGCTCTTCCAGGCCCTTGATGCTTGCCTGGGTAAGCTGACTGGAAAAAATTGCTCTCGTTCTCACGATATTTTTCTCATTCATTCCAATTCCTTTGTCCATTCCATTCCAGCCTACAACTACAAGGAAGTTGTAACCTGGCTCTGTGTACAAGGCTTGGCTTGTATCTCTTGTACTTCTTTTCTTGCATTTCCTTCCTCCTGCGTACTTCCCAGCCAAATTGAAATCGTCTGGACTGAGATCGAGTTGGATGGTTTCGAGTCAGTAGTCTACAATGTTTGTCATGTCATGTGTTAGTCAATTTCTTGGATTGGAATTGCCTGAAACAGCGCAGGAATTCAATTGCGAAAGGGAAAGCACTGTGCTACACTGCGAAGAACAGGCTGAGACATTCCACAACCTACACGACCACGCACGGCATGGGTCCATTCCATGTCCCATTCCCATCCAAAACCATTCCATAACAGCACGGCTTGTACGGTGGACTGTTTCCAGTCCCAGACACTTATCCACATTGCTCAGCCACGGCGCAGTGCATATGAGCATTTGATTCTTTGGTATTCGCACATTACCTCTTACCCATTATTACATGCCTATCTGCATTGCACCGCACCGACATGGCAGAACCGGCCGTGTAAGACCAAAGTGGATTGGTATGGGATTGATCTATCACAGACCTCCACCGTACACGTACTCCGTGCGAACTGCGAACATCTTTGCAGTTCAACGTACGCGTACGCGAAAGGTACAGTCAGCGGTAGAGCGGTATATTGATTCTCTTCCACTTTCTCCGCGCACATTTTGCATCGGCTCAGCTCGTCTGTCTGTCTGCCTGTCCTTTTATCCACTTTCCCCGTTTTTCCATCAAAGGAATCCAATGCAGAGCAGAGCGGACGGATAAAGGGAATAGCGCTCCAGCTGCTCTGTTCCACTACAGCTTTATGCCCTTCCTCGTTTTGCAAGGTACGCCTTTGATTCACTGGAAGGTAAACTTTACTTTCCTCCGTGCCTGCCTTACCTGTCCGTGTCTCTGATCTCGGGCAGGAAGAAGAAAGACTTTAAGAATTGGCATGGCATATGCGCAGAGCATTAGACAAAAGACTATTATGCCATGCCGCAAAAATACAATACAATATTATTGCGTGTACCGAGCGAGCTGGAGGGACGCTCGGCGCACAGAACAAGCAATAATAATAGTAATATAAAAGGAACAGGCACACAAAGATAATAACAGCAGCGGCAATAGCGGCCGTACGCCACGAGAACTCTGCAGCGTACATACGAGTTTCGAGTTACATACAAAATTTGTTCGATGAAAAAGCACCACACCTCACTTTCAAACGCATGGCTGCCGTACTGAGCCTGCCTGCTTTCGCGGCTACCGCGAGCCGTGTTGGCTTTCTTTAAATATTTAATTTCATACTCCGTCCTGCCAAGCGAAAACTTCTCCGGCCAATATCGGAGCATATAATTGTTTAAGCATTGCAACACAGCACAAGCACAAAGCTCGATTGGTAAATGCCTTTTCTAATTCCAGCTTGCAGAAAGACACTGCAACTTGGAACTTTCGCAACTCGCATGCGCTCCGACTGCCTTTGCCATGTCGTGCCGTGCCGGACGGACTTCAAGTACAAACTTCATCATGCCAACAGCACCGGACGATTTATGGCCTTTGGAGGGAGGATGAACGAGAATTTATGGGGCATTGTTCCAAACCTGTGCCTCACTCGCTTGTTTGCGTTTGCACGGGCAAACAGTTTGTGAGCAACGGCAGCAGCACGTGTGTGTGAATGCATTGGAAAGGTCCGCCACACAAATTCACTGCATATTGTGACTGCGAGGGAATTAAATTGAATGCCTGAATTCAAAGTAGCAAACATGTTACATATGCTTGGTCGGGAGTCAGCTGGTGAAAGGTTCACTAAATCAATAGACTCCCGTTTCACTTGTCCTGTCGGGAAATCTAATTAGCTCGACATGGACTCGATCGAATCAAAATTGACATGGCACATTGAATTTGAACTCCCAGCTGACTTGAACTCTGACTGAGTCCACTCTGCGTAAGGTTGAACCCGAACCTGCCATTTGTGTGGTCCACGCAGCCTGGCAGCAGCAACATCACGACAATGGACGTGCCTATGTTTTTATTCACCGACCCGTCCATTTTCGAACTCGGAGAATAAAGCCCGTCTGAATTCAGACACGACTGGTGACTGAGAGTAAAAGGCCGACGAGTTCAGCAATCCATTTATAAAACTGACCGCAGCAGAAACTTCAAGCACCAACATACAGCATTTGTAGCAATGTTGTCCACGGTGTGTGTGTGTTTTGACAACACAATTTCGTATTAAGGTTACGCAAAAGTAACAAAAACTTGGGACATGTTCCATTCGTATTATATCACGCTTGGTCTACATTCTAGATTCCATGCTGACACTGCAATCAAAAGTTCGTCGGCGTCCGCACATCCCAAATTTGGACGTTGACATTACTATTTTTTCTTCTTCTGAACAAATTCCACTCATGATACAATCAACCTGGCGTATGCATAATAAAAGGAATCGTGAAGTATCTTATGTCACCACCGTCTCTTTTTTTCTGTGCCAAAACCGTCAAACTCGAGGGCAGTGTGGCGCGGCGTGATTCAATAAGCATAATTGATAGAAAATCAGGTTATACCCTTTGTTTGCTCATATTTTTAGGTCGACAGTCGACGAATATCGATACTAGTTACTGAAACTAGAGTGTCTTAAATGGATAGAAGTCAAGCACAAGAAATGAGCACTTAATTTCGGCGTGGTATTTCCGCTGCAGTCGATCCAATGCACCGTTTTTTAACGTAATCAATAACTTTGCAATTCGCATTATTCACAAGAATCCAGCAAGGATGCAACTCGAACACGTAAATAAATTATATGCTACCTCACTCTTTCATTTTATGCTAAGGGATTTAAATGCGTGCATATTTTCTCACTTGAGTCACTTCGTAGGTCAGCATTTTGTATGTTGTTATTCGGGACGATGAAAAACTCATTGGCAAGCATCAAAACACAAATTCATTGAGTTTATGGTCTGGAATAGATAATAAAAGTGTGAAATTCAAAGAAAAAAATTCATAAGTTATGCTAACATTACATTTTATTATCATATTTCTTTTACAGCACAAGCATGTTAACATGCCGGCCGTGCGAGCTGCATACGTTATGGCCTCGTGTGAGCCCTTCTTCATAAAATATCACGCAGCACCAGCTCGGCTTGGATCAGACCGCCGCGACGCATTGGCCTAGCGTGAATATTTATGCTCCACAACAAGCCTTCAAGCCATGCGAGCTGAGCCGGAGAAAGTTACCCAGGGCAAAAGGAAAAACTGAGAATCATAAAAGCGGAAAGCCAAAGTATACGTTTGGTTTGTTCTGTGAAACATAAAACGAAATACATCCATTAAAACCAAAGCGCGTGTGTAGCATGTGCACATGAATTTATGGGAATGGTGATCCTTGACATTTACATTTTGGGTGGGCTAATTCTTGACTTCATTCCGAGCACTTCTTTATGGCTTTATTCAAGGTTACATGATTACGATTAGAAAAGAGCTGCTGAAATATTGCGGGTTTTGGTGGGCTGCTTCGGTGAAATGTCAAGATTCGTCAATTCAAACAAGTTATCAAGTAAAGTACACGTCCATTATTCAAATGAACTCGTATCGTAAGAATGCGTTTCATTTCCAAGTCTGTGATCTTTGAAGATTTTCAATTTGCAGTCGTACCAATGGCAAATATTTATCGTATCTAGTCTGATCTTAAGTACTCTTTCTCCAGACAGATAGCACGAGTCAATAAGATTTGACAAGGTATCAAGATGTCTATGCCGAGCAACAGAGACGTTCGAATTTGACGTTTGAATGAACAAGGCAGAAAGCACTTCGCAGGAAATCAAGATAAAAGCACGATGCTTGACAATTTGAAATAGATGAAACCAATTTCAGAAGTGCGAGGGAGTGAAAGGTGACTGACTTGCCTCTAACGAGCATAGTGGACGAACCGAAGGGTGGCAAATCTTGACCGAAACCCTACAAATTTCAAGTCGTTGCATCATCAGACAAACACATGTTCGACTCTATTCGTTTGACAGAACACGTTGAAGTTGGACGGAGTTGGAATGCTCACAAACCCGAACACGAGAGATTTTTCAGCGTAATGCTTATCATTACTCAGATGATCGAAGTTCCATCTCACCACGCTCTGACGAACATCTCAGCGTCTTGAGCGAAGAAACATGAGCGGGGCGTGGAACACGCTATCCTAGGCATCATTGCAGTCAATTTAGAATGGAGTTGGAGCCGGGACACGGAATCTAATTTATTAAACAACGTTGAGGATGCTTCCTGATTCAATAAACGTGACGGGAAAATTTATGACGTGTTTGTATTATTCGAAAGAGGATTGTTAGAGAAGTAAGTTAAAATTCTCATTCAATTGAGAATAAGACCGGTCGCGTCGAAAAAAGCACCACCAAAATGGTGGCACATTTTTTTTTACTCAAAGCCAATATTGTTGTGACCTTCTGAATTGTTTTCGACTCTCCTTCAACGCTTCAACAACTCGTGAATTATGAAATTCTTACTAATGGAAGGAACCTAAATCCATACTTAAGAACATTCTTTCATGTTCCATCAATTATTCATCGACAGGAAATGCCTCAATCGTGTAAAATTTGAAAGGCTTGACATTGTGCTGGAAATTTCCGCTAATGCGAATTCAATCTGCTATTTACTTTCGATACATGGCAATTCGGTCCCTTCAAGAGCAAAAGAGTTGAAATCGCTTCTGAATGTGTGTCTAAATATGTAGTCAATTTTGTGTGTAAAGCTATTCCACCTTTTTATTATCATGAACTTACTGAGCCTGACGCCTTTTTCCAAATAACTTAGTCGAAATAGAAAAGAGAAACTACTTTGAAGATTTTAGTTTGGAAAATGAAATAAATTGTTGGCTGACTGATTACATTAAGGCAGTGGCAGAGCCAGCGTCTTGGTTTGGTTGGAAACACCTGTGAACGATAGATTTCATTTCAGTGCCCCATGAAGAGCTTTGAAAGAAGAAAGAAATTGAAATTACTAAAGTTGAAAGAAAGATACACTGCGGAAATCTGCAAAAGGCAACTAAGGCAGCAGCAGGCACTATCCAGCCACTTTGGTTCTTTTGATAAAATCCTTTTATTTTTTCTTTGCCGAAAAGTTTTTAAGAGCCAGAGTTAAAAAATAAACAAAAACTTTTACTGGCTGTGGGCGCCTTTTTGATTTACTCAAAAACAAAGGACGAATCTGAGTTTCAGAGCTGACGAGCAATCCATTTTCTGTACCATTAAATGTGAGCGAGTTGGAGGGGCTTCTTTATGATCGACCGATGCTCCGTTTTAAAATTACGTAACAGTACATTAATATTTAAGAAAGGATTCCAAGAAAAGAGCATGGAGCAGTCAAGTCAGCCCGTTCAAAGGCGATTGCGATGAGATCCTAAGTAAAAACCTTTGAAAGCATTCGAAGAAGCCGTATGAGGAAACCTATGAAGTAGAAACCCACAATCAATCATTCTTCAAACGCTGCACACAGACACCGCACTCAATCAAGCACAGTCAAGTGTTAAACAAGGTGGCAATGTGGCGAAAAATTCAATCGCGGCAGTTCGTAGCTCGTGTTCATAATCGATCATTGTCTCAATTCGATTGTGACAGAGTGCAATGTCTCAATTTCGATTCATGAACCCGAATTCCGTTCCAGACAATCACTGGAAGGGCGCACTGTCAACATTCACCACCATTTCTTGCCAAGAAATTATTATTTTAATCGATCTCTACAACACAATTCGGCTTAACCCGATTAAAATTTTTGCCGAGCGGTGATTTAAGTTTCGTTTTGATTTTGATGACTTTGCCCTTCCCGAAATAGAAAAGAGTATTGGCAAAAGACCGCGTCACTGAATGTACGTCATAATTCAAATCCAACGACTCGTAGCATATTAAATTTCAAAGAAAGCATTTATTTAAAGAGAAAGTTCTTTGTTTTTGTACTGCAAAAGGAAGTATGTGGGAAACGTTTACATTTTATTGAATTTTTATAACAGGCTAAGCTGGGCGCATCTTTTGATTTTGTACGAATGTGAAATGTTTCCATTCTACTAAATTGCTATTCCATTATGGCATAAGAATAACCAGCGGAAAAGGAGCTTTCTTTTCTACGTGCATGCGTGGGTCGGGTTTCTTTAAGCAAGCAAAGGAAAAATGAATTATGTAGTATAAAAGAAAGAATTTATGGCTTGATGATTCAAAGTCAAAGAAAAGGCACTAACGGATGAATTATTCGAGGCTTCCAGCCAGAGTTGGGCTTCAACTGGATTTTACAACTGCGAGCAGAATTGTAAGACTTCGGTTCATAATTTTGCGTGATTACTTTGAGTAAAAGTGAAAGAAATTAACATTCAGTGTGTTTCTAAATAGAAAAACAGTTCTACAACGCAGCCTGCAAATACAGAAAGCAAACCATTCATTTTCTCCTATGTTAAACAAATGAAATTAGAAATCGTTCCAATGCATTTCCAACATGCCTTCGCTTTTCAGAATCCTGTTTTGCATTTTCCTCGTAAATGGACACATGACTTGGAAAAGAATACGGAAGGATATAAATGGGCCACTTTCTCCGACTTCACATCTTCCATAATTCATTTCTTTCGTACATTTGAAATGAAAATGTTAAACCTCCAACGGCAGAAATGCCACGCCGTCGCTACGCCGAGCAGCATGACAGAAGTACGAATACGAATGCTAATATGGAAAGTACATAACGGAGAAAAGAGGCCGAATGTACCCAGACAAAAGAATAAAAAAGAAATTGTTCAGCCTGCCTCGTACGCGGCGAGTAACGCTCTGTACGAGACCGCGTTCTCCAAACTTGACTTGCATAATGTACGCGAATCTGCACATGCACTCCAACTCACAGCTCTCAGGGTTCATCGTACACTCGTGGACCAAGAGAAAGACTAGACTGATTTTTTTTGTTTAAAAAGATGTTGAAGCGAAAGAAAGAAAAGAGAGAAAGGCGACAATTGATCTCCAGAGAAAGCGCATTCAATAAGAAGAAAAAATAACAACAATATTTCTTAACCCCGGCTCTGCTTCTCTTCCTGCACTTGTTCCTTTGCGAAAATAGAAAAATCCCATTTTTCAAATCTGAAATGTGTTTTTCATACAAAATGCGCCCTACGCCCGAAGAACCATGCAACATAAATACGCGAATTAAGATGTACAAACGAAAAGCAGATGCGCGGCTGTCACTGCTCGTGAAAGCGTGGGGTGACGGCGACAAATGACATTTCATATGAAATGTGATAATGAACATTTTGTGACAGCCGAGAAATTAAATCATTTCTATTCTTTCTATTTTTATCTCGTAATCCATGGACGCGGAAGGCAGACTAATTGCCTGCTCTGTCGTTTTTGTTAATTCGGACAGAGCAGTTAATGAGGGATAGAAACTGAAACTTTGCACTGTGAATATTAATTGGGATTTTTGACAGTTTTTGAACCTTGTACAATTCTAATTCTGGAGGCTTGAATTTCCGGGACTATGCGCATGCATACGCATGTGGCGCCTGATCTGATTCACGTGTAAGAAGTTCCTTCTGCTCAGACCCGAATCTGCACCTACGTCTAATCAAAGAACGGCAAACGCGGACTTGGACGTGGACGAAGATGAAATCTGATTCGGGCGTCGTATATCTGGAATTGGACATGAAGGAGAAATGAGAATGAGAAGATGAGCGAATATCCAGTAATTAGTTTCAGTCCAGGATGACAGACGGCTAAATTAGAAAATTAATGACTGCCGCCGGGCCGAAGCAGGCCCAAGATGATCATCCTGTCCAAACAAAGACGGTCTACCTGTTTCGCGATCCTGCTGTACGGAGACGGATGTGGCAACCATCGATTCGATTTCGACGGTACAAGGCGCAGAAGGCAGAAGCCAGCCAAGAGCAATTCAATAAGGAATTAAAAGGAATATGGTTCTCATTTCGACATTCCTGGCCATGGCTACTCAGCCACCACGCCACATTCATAGCCGCAGCTGCGGCCTATATTTTACGTAGTCTCATGAATCATTCTGATGAAATATGAAAACACCTTAGAAATTGTGTATGTTTTTATTCTCAGCGCACCAAAGGATTCGCTCCATTTACCTTTAACCCGTAAGCGAACGCACTCACGAACTTTCTCCTTCTATCCGTATTTTATCCTTATAAGGAAAGCCATCTGCACCAAATAAAAGTGGCTCTTCTATTTTTCTTGTTATACTTAAATTTTTTATGGCTTCGTATCTCAAATTCACATTCATCAAAGAAAATGATTCCAACTTTCGAACGTTGCTCTGTGTCGTTCATGCTCTCGTGTAATATTGCCTGTCTTTTCGATACGTGAAAGGAGAGGACCTATCCTCAGGGGAATTTAATGCCATTTTACTACATACCGCTTTTATCCTCAAACTTATTCCTCCACCCCATAAACCAATGATGCAATACCTTCTCAGCCTGCGTGCTTAGCCTCGTCTTTACTTTCTTCGGGATGATCGGAGACAAAATACAATTCTTCCTTACAGTCTTCCCTGTATTTACCGTTTTTCTTTCTTGGTGGCGAAATCAACGTCACGCCAGTCGTACCAATTTTATATCATTCCTGCTTTGTGTTTCGTGCATCGATTTTGTACTCGTAACACAAATAGAGTCGCAACTCGTAACTCGCAACTTTGTGCTCGTCGAATCGAATGGAATAGGAAAGGCGACGAAGAACAACGAATAACCAACGAATGAAACATTGATTCGTATTTTCGCACTCCAGAATAGAATAGCGAAAGTGAAGAGCGAAGAGGTAACGGTGGCATGAATAAAATATTTTTCCACCACGACCACAAATACTCTTCCAAGTGTTTGCTGCTTGCTTGATGCAAATAAGTTGACAAGTAATAAAAGCCGTGTCTGGGCCAAGGCCCGGTGTCACTTGACTTGACTTTCCAAGGAAGCAGGAACTCTCGGCTGAACCATCGACTGGCAGAGCGAGAGCTTGAGTGGACTAATATACTACTTATTGATATTGATTCCGTTTACAAACTTTAAATAATTCATGGAAGAATTTAAAGCAGAAATATTCAGAAACTTTACGTTTAAGCGAAGCTAGTTGATGGAAAACATAGCAGCAGGTGCTGGTACTCCGGATTGAAACTATTCAGACTTGAGCTCAAGCTTAAGATTTGTTGTCAACTAAAACCTGCGTTCGCTTGTCGAGGAGTGTAAGGACCGAAAACAAGGTAGCAGCAGCGCCCTGCAGCTGCTTTCCATCAGCATTACGTGCTGGGTTCATTCGCTGGTTGTTGAACCAGCTTAATAAAACAAGTAAAACGAGTACTATTAAGCTCTTCTTCACAGATTGGCGAAAGAAAACGTATTATCTTCTTGCTCTCGTGCTTATTTCCGATTCCACAAAAGAAAGTAAATAAAACTGATAAATGGGAAAGGAAAACCTTGTGTCTTGTGCACTGCCAGCGCACCGACGTGTTTGGTTTTCCAGGAGGGCAGCGTCTGAGATGGTGAATCGTTAAGAATTTAATCCGATTTGGAATCGGAGTTCTAATGGCTAAGAGATAAGGAGGCATGATGTACAAAAGTATTCGTCTTAATAATGCGCTGCCAATCTGCTATGCTGCCAAGTAACTAGGCAGCTTAGCTCAGGGCTTTCTTTCTGATTTTCGCCAGAACCGAAAACCAGGCAGCTTGATAAACAAGTTATCATATGCCGATGTTTATCATCTCTCCAAGCCCAGAGAAGAAGAGAACAAGAGTTACAAGAGAACAGACTACCCCTGCATGCAGCGTGCAGTGTGGTCTCTGGCCCTAAGTTTGGAAATTAAGTTGAACAACCGATGATGCGAGTCGGTCAGAGCCGGAGGTGAAACCAATCTTCCTGAACCCAAGTACCAAGTGTTCGCTTTCACTTTCAATTTAGAGGAGCCTAAGCCGTGAACCCACAAGAACACCGCCACGCCATGGCGCAGCGGTGCTTGCTCTCGGTGCCCTCGTCAGAATATTCACCCGAACACGGAAAAGCGGTTAAGCTGACGTGAAATGGGAATAAAATTACGCTCACGCACCACGAATTAAGTCGGGAATTTATGGAAGGAATAAATAAGACGATAATCTTTTAGTCGCTTCTCTTCTACTTCTTCGCTTAAAAGTGATTTCTTAATAATGAGAATGAGGAAACCTATGCACGTGAGTCGCAAACTCGCAAAAGAGTTCAAGCCATATCTCATAATAATTGCTATTGCTCGGAGAAAGACGAACAAAAACTTAAAACTGGGCAAGACGAAAGTTGTGGCAAGAACTTACGTTGTGAGCTGCATCTCCTGATAATGTTCTCCAGGAAAGTATTCTGCGGTGCGACCAATCCTCTTCTTCCTCCAGGCATTTTGAAGTTTCAGAGTTATGCCAAATATTCGCAGTGGTACCGTTGCCGTTAATTATTCGTCCGTCTTGCTTTGTCGCAGAATATGCTTCTAGTGCATAAAGTGGGGCTGGCAGTCGTCGTCTTGGGCAATTTTCAGTCGTAGGGACTTCTTAAACCGCCTTTTTTGCCTTGACTGCTTTCTCCACGACGAAGCGACGGCCGAGATGCTTGAAAATGAAGGGCAAGAGAAGACAGTTGGTAATAATTACTATTCTAGCAGCATAACCACTTATTATTAATATTATGTTGCCGTTAAAGAGTCCGTCTTGCTGCCGTGTCTTATTTATTTCGGGAATTCAGCAACACAAAGCTGCTGGCAGCAGGTCTCTGTTATTGCTATCACTCTCGTCTATAAAAACCCACTTGACTTGATTGTATGGAGAAAGCGACGGTGACAGGAGGAGCAGCAGCACCGAGAATGAGAACCGAAAAGGTAATTTAAATTTCTCTCCATTCCATTTATAGGCGACTGTGAATTCAACCAACAATTCTTGAGAGTCTGCCACTTGTCTTCTGCTGCTGTTTTGCCCAAGTTGGCTGGCTGCTCTTTTCTTGTCCGGATGGAAAACCATATAACCACTTCACAATCACGTAGAATCACGTTCACCATCAAAGTGAAAACAGTGAGACCACAAACGTTCTCTGCTTACACAATACAAATTTTGAGAATCTTCTTCCTTTGGTGGCTTTATTGTTTACTTATTGTTGGTGAATATTATTACAATACAAATGCTTCTGGGTTTCAGACTCAAGGTTCAACATCCGCCGGGTTTGCGTATTGTACTTGGGTGTTTGGGTTGGTTTCGGTAGCACTTCGCGGAAAGATTAAGAATGCACGGTCGGGACACCTACAAGATAAAGATATGTCGGTATTCTGTAACACGATGTGGGCACGGGCACGGGCAAGGACAGTGTCTGCTTTCTCAATCAACGCTACACTTTCATTTTCAGCATATGAATGGAGATACGATCTCAAAGTTGGAGGAGAGATGACGTGTGGAGACTTTCTTATCCTGAAAATGTTTCAAGGAGTATTTCGAATTTTCGTTTGGGTTGTCGCTTGCCTTGAATTGTTCAGGCTGGAGTTTGTGATAACATCAATTTTGGACCATTGAGTTTTCTTCGGCCGTTTCCGCCGAAGAGGGTGGAACGCCGCGGAATTCAATGCACGCCTTTGATATCGCGTACGTGATATCAGGCGACGATGTCCGTCAGAGAACAAATGAAAAGAATTCTGAAGAAGTGGAGATTTCTAATCAACCATGGTCGTGGTATTCCATTTTCGTGCTGCATGAGGCTTGAGTACTGTTGTTGCTGTTGCTTTCGCTGTGATCGTTGCGATAGAAGAGTTGATAGTTCTAGTCGGCGGAGCAGAAGAGGCTGCAGTGGCAATGACTACTTCTATAGCATCACTCGAGTGCGGACGACACGGAGCACCGGCACACCAGCAGAAATAGTTTTTGTCGTATTTTACGAACTGATAACAGAAATACGGAAATAAATAGACAAGTGGCACGAGCGAGACGACGACAGGACTTGACTTGGACATGAAATTCTTCCCACTTCCACCTCCAAGTTGCACACTAATTTTAACTAGCACTAGGAGCAGAAGTACATAAAGGTTTTTGTCGAGAATCCTGCTGGTCCAACTATTTACGTCATAATCATGCACCAAATTCATGTTCGATTTTCTTTTGGTTCGCAAGGCGTGCAGTGTACAATATTTTCTAGCATTCACCAGTGAGTCTGATCCACCACCATTTTTGATGTTAGCATGTTATCTCAACCAGCACAGCACGGCACACCGGGAGCGGAACTAAACTTTCCACGGTGTGAGTTCCCGGTGAAGTCCACCTGCCATGCCTGTGATGCGATACAGCTTCTTGGGGAATTCAAGACGAACATACAAAATCCATCAATTTTGCGTCATATTTCGGCTCCTTCTGCAAAGTGAACAAAAGGCAAACAAAATTTACATAGAAAAATACTTAATACCGAATAAAAAATGATCAATTGATTCCAGCAGCGAATTTGGCCGCGAAGATACGCGAAAAGTCATGGTCTCAGAATTCATTCCTTGCCAAATTCGGCTTAACCGCAAGCCGCACGCGTGCGGAACCTTTCTCAGCCGGTCGGCCTTGCCTTTAATTGAATTCTTTTACCTGAGCAACTTTAACGAAAAATTTAATTGAAACTTGGCCATTTGGTTGCACAAAAGTGGGAAAGGGCAACTTGCTACATAAAACGGCGACACTTCAACATAATTGCATTTATTAAGAAGGGGTCGCCTTTTGTGTCAGCATCAGACTGAATTATTTATTTGTCACTTAATCAATACGGGTGAAAAGAGTGGGCGTCCAAGTATCAGATTCCCATAAAACAAAAACGTCGCTCGTAATTGACATTTATCGTCTGCCATGACCACGGCCACGCTGAGCTGATGTTGACTTTTTGTTTTTGTAATATCGAACACTCGACTCTTCAAACACAGAACAGGGACTCAAACGACAAGATGGCTGGAATTTACCTTTCATGTTAAGTGCAAGCCGCTTCACACGAGAACAGTATCACTACGCTAAACTAAAGTGTGTCTAACGAAATTAAACTAATGTCTTTTATGTAATTTCGTTGGCGATTGATGTAAAATGTTGCACTTCACTTGAAATGCAAATGAATTGCACACCTAAGCAGTTTTACTACTCTAAACGGTCTGTCGGTCGTGAGAATCGTCAGTCACAAACTGTACAAAATGTTTCTCACAACTACTAACGAGTGCCGAAATTGAGAATGATGATGAGGTTCAGGTTTCGATACCCCACACACGGCGGACGAGTTGTTGGAACTAGACTGACGATGTGGGAAAAAGTTGCGGCAAAGGAACCAGAATTCGCTCCAGGTTTTGGTGGAAGTGTGTACGTACGCAGACACGGCGCTGTGTTGTGGAGCTTAGTTCAGTAGAATCGAGACGGGAAGGGTTTTGGAGAAAGCGTGTAACGTGGCGGCATAGCATTCGAGCTTAGGTACGTGTGTAGACACGAAACGGTGAGGCATGATCGTTTGCTGGTCTGGCTAAAGTTGTACGTGTTTGCTTCTAGAATTGGCCGCACAAGCGGCTCCAACAAACGTAGAACAGTAAACACTGGAATTGACCCTGCGCTACCAAACCATGTTTAGATAACTTTTTCTCTGCTGAAGTGTGTGAAGTGCGGCCCCTATGACCGGGATTCGTGATGATCGTAGACGTCTAGCAACGAGTCGGACTTTCTTAGGTTTCCTTCTGCGACAGTATAAAAGAAATGAACCGATTTTCATCCAATGTATCCAATTCGATTGTTTTAAAAAGCGATGACTTTAGCAAACACTGAAGTCACTTCTCCTTCTGACAAAATCCAAATTTAGAACTTTTTGATCTGTTCAAGTGCAGGAATTGAAGTCACGATGATAAGACGCCGCGATGCGTACCCGAGAAGTTTTCGGAAGCCGACAAAGTTCACAGCAGGTCGTTGTTCAAATTTATTTTTAGAGCCGTCTGCCGTACTGCATTGCATTTCCTTCCCATTTGCGTCATTGAGCCATTCTTTACAATCCTTAATCCTCATCACGCCACTCTCTCCGGACGGGAACTTGGAGTGACCTACTTTCCAGGCAGGGCAAGGCACAGAAAATGCGAAACAAATTATCAACAATTCCATGTGCGTCGTGCGTACAACGTGCGTGACGGCACGGTGGAATGCGTAAGGCGCGTTTCTAAATTTAGCACTGTCTAATCAATACTAACAAGGTAAAAATTCCGGGATTTATCAAGAATCCGTCAGAAGATGATACAAACGAGTACGGTTTGCGGAAATATTACTCACGTACGTCGGGCACATGGCATGAGACAATAAAACATAAACAAAGAACAAAAAGGATCCTTGTTACTTGATGATGAATAATGATGCTTTAGGCGCTAATTAAGAACCTAACTACGGAAGTTCTCAGAAATACTAAATGACTACTGCTTTAAAAGTGAGATAGGCGACCAGGCGATCAGCGGCTGTTTGTTGGAAGGTCTTTGGAGCCCTTACTAGAGGCCTGGAGGAGATGCGTGACCAGCGTTAGAAATTCTAGAATAGCTCAACATCCACAAGTCAAGTGAAACTTGACGTACTATTTCAGGTCTTCTGGTAAAATCATGAACCAACTTTAATCATTATTCTGCCATCTACTCCACACGCTTGCAATTTCTTCGTGGTGAAAGTTCCAACGCAAGGCCTACGCTTTGTCTGTTGCACTTGGTTTTCTCCCAATTTACGGCGTCAACCATAATTACTTGTAGGCAGTCAGCAATTATTTAATATATTTGTCAGAAATCTAAAGTCGTGTACATCGAAAATATAACAAAATTATAAGGTTTTGGATGGCTTGAGTTTGACATTGCGTCACTTAAAAGTGAATGAAACAACCATAAAATACGACTGCTACTAAAGCTTTTTTTTCTGGCTACTGCTGAATTGTTTGCTTCTCGACTAACTTCCGGAAAACGCCATTTTGAATTCCAATCAGCTCCTCGTATCTTCCCACTTCCACAAACTGCTTATCGTTGAACACGGCAATCTGGTCTAAATTGATAGGACGGGTGTAATCAGTTCAAAATAATTAGCACCGCGGATCAAGTAAATCTTTTTTACCCGCTTTCCTGATTGTCGATAATCTGTGAGCAATTGTAATAACAGTCCTATTCTTAGCCACCCTTTCCAAGGCCTCCTGAACCAAATGCTCGCTCTCAGAATCCAAGGCACTAAATTCAAACAGAATAAAGTCAATAATTACATGAATGCAGTCCCAATTAGCTTGGAATTTGCATAAAACATGAGTTAAAACATTCTCACCTTGTCGCTTCGTCGAATAGCAGAATCCGAGGATCCTAAAACAGGTGAGGATTAGCCTCCAATAAAAATTCGAAATACACATGAAACTTACCTTTATCAATGCTCTTGCAATTGCAATTCTTTGTCGCTGGCCACCGGATAGCATTATTCCTGTAGGTGAAAATAAGATGATTGTACTACAAATGATTTCAAGAGACGCAAATGCAAATTACGAACCTCTTTCTCCAACCAATGTATTGAAGCGATTGGTAAACGACATGATAAAATTGTATGCGTTTGCTTCCTTCGCGACTTGGATAATTCTTTCTTCTGGAATTTCTTCTGGGTTTATTGCACCATACAAAATGTTGTCTCTGATAGATGATGAGAACAAAATAGGCTCTTGACTGACAGTCCCAATTTGTTGGCGTAGCCATTGCGGATCGAGACTTGAAATGTTTCGCTCATCCAGTAATATTGATCCCGAATTAGGGTCGTAAAATCTTAGCAATAGAGAGCCCAAAGTACTCTTCCCAGAACCTGAGCTTCCAACAACAGCTGTGATTTTCCCACTTGGGATGATCAAATTCACATCTACAAAATTAAAGCAATCCCGGTTGGATATTTAAATTAAACTACCATAACTAGTGACTCCGTCAGTGCCATGCCCTTGTTTATGATTTGCTGTTGTCTTACCCTTCAGTATAAATTGCTCGGGTCTTGTTGGATAGGCGAAGGTGACATGAGACAACTCGATATTGCCCTTAATTGGAGACGGAAGAAATATTCCACCTGTTTAAAATTATCAACGAGCATTTTATCCCAACATTATAAAGTCAGTAAGCTTGAGTGGGCTTACCCGTAAGAGGTATTGAAGGTTTTCTGTCAATAAGCTGCCATAATCGCGTAGAGGCTCCAAGTCCTTTCATCATTTCGGAATAGAATGAACTTAAGCCACCAATTGCAACTCCAACATACGCTGCGTATAGTAAGAAAGCCGAAAGACTTCCAATTGTGATAATTGATTGGCTAACCATTGAACCACCATAATAAAGCACGGACAAGATAATGAAGTTTCCACTGAGCCCCGTCTGAAAACAATGGCGAGATCCTTCAGACATTCTTACTTTCATAAGTACGAAATTCCGCAATAGGTTTCTTTGAATGACATTGAACGCACCATTCCAAAAAATATTCCTTGGGCTAAAGATTCCTTAGACGCTAAGTTCAGTATTTCAGCAACTTTGGCTTGATAATTCTTGTTTTCAAAGGCTTCCTGGCTAAAGGCCCGCACAGTTCGAATGTTCGATATTCGTTCTTCCGCCACTTGTGTCGCAGATGCCAAGCTGTCTTGAACTTGTTTTGTTATTTTCCTCACATAACGTCCGTAAATGACAGCAAGTCCCGCGACAGGAGGAACAATGGATAAGCCCACGACCGCAAGTTTGGGAGACACATAAAACTATAGCACGGTCATGATTAAACCAACTAATGCTAGGCTCTAGAAGGCGACAAGAATAAATGACTTACCATCATAGAGACGCCAGCTGCAACCATAAATGTGGACCGCAATCCGTCCGATATGTTCATTGTAACGGACTGACTGACAAGAGACGTGTCGGCAGAAAGCCTATTGATTAATTCACCAGTCTTATTTTTGTCGAAGAATGCTATGTCCTGTTTAAGGATGGACGAGTAAACGGTAGTGCGCATCTTATTGGTAATTCGTTGACCTGCGAAGACATTAAAGGAGTTAATCAATCGGAAAGTAAGCTCTAAGGCAGCTAAGCTGTAACTAGTAGAAAGTACTCATCTTACCAGAAATCCTCATCAGGTAAACCCGACCAAAATTGCAGAGTCCACCAATTAAAAATATTCCCAGCAGTACTGCACAAACACTGTTGAGTTTGGACTTGGTATCCGTTGAATCACCGGTGTAAATTATGTCAATCACTTTCCCCAAACAAAATGGAATCGTCATTGTCACACCGCTCGAAATTATTAACAAGATTATTGCACCTGAAAAACAGAGAATTCGTCCATCGTCAATTCAGCGGGTATCGATCCGAACCTTCCTCCTTCAGTTCCTTCATTAAATTAGGCAAGTACCTGTTAGGGTAAACTTTTCACCCTTGGCTAATCCAAGCAAACGTCGAAACTCTTGCTTCGATGAAGGTGATGTCAACTGTTTAATTTTCGACTCGGTCTTCGTTACATCTTTGATCACGTTTTTCTCAGGTTGGATTAAATCCTTTAGATGTGCCCTGCTTGTGTGGAACATCCTCCTTGCGGTAAAAGCGAAGATTTTAGATACGGACGGTTTAGATTTTGTTGGTAACGGGTATTGAGTCCTAGTAAAGTTTGAATAAGTTCTTCCAACAAGCGACTGTAAACGAGCCGAAAGTGGGCCATGATTCTTGAGAATTAGGAGTGACGTTCTTATGGCAGGTTGCCTAAAGGGTTGAACTTGTGAACATCGACAACAGCGGAGAACACTGTAAGCGCCCAGATAAACTGTCGACATGTTGAGGTTCCTCAGAGGTGCCAGGCCAACTCCGCGCAATTAGGACAATGAAAGCCACTACGAATGTCCGGTTGCTGCAAAACATTAGTCACCATTCCTATTTTCCATTCTGATTGATTGACGTTGATTGAGGTGGTTGAGTGCAATGAAATGTGGTTTTCCTCGGCACTGGAAATGAAAGACATTATCAATTAATCTAGATTAAAAGACTTAAATTTAAAGCAAGCAAGATATGGATAATTTGGAAATCATGGTCCCTCACCTGCTGAAGGAGGTCCGAAGCTCTTTAGGCCATCCGCTCCAAGAACATTCAGAATTCCCGAATCTAAATTCTAATAGTAGTTAGCTTATGACACCAGGAAATTACATCACTCATCACGGTATATTTTAGAAGGAGCTGTACTTTCGGTCTGTGAATTTCAAGCGAACTTATGCGCGCCGTGAGCTCTCGGCAAAAGATGAGACAGCTTTGAACGGAGTCCGCTCAAGCAACAAAGAATTTGACCAGCTAACCAACAAACTTTATGGCAATATTCAAGATCATTGTTATAAGTTACTTGATCCTCATTTCTCCGAGATAGCAGATAAGTTCTAAATGAATTGAGACCCTTGTCGGGATGCGTGCTACATGAATGATTTAATGAAAGATGGTGTTTTCAGCTGGGCTGGTTTAGTCTCTATGTTTTACAAATTGGTACAAGATAATTAAAGTAGTGCATCATTTCAAAGGTGTTTGATGAACTTAGATCTAGACTGAAAGACTATTCTATTGCATCGCATGCAACACTAATAATTCTGATAAGATGTGGCGCGGTGCGTGAGTCAACATGTGACGTGAGGACGGCAATTGAATTGATTTTTCCGTCCCCCGCTTGCCTTTTCTGTTTCTCATTCTCTCGCACTTCTCTCTTGGGAATCATTTCGAAATGATTCTCGGATCCTCCGACAGCAAAGAATCCACGATTCATTTCCTTGATAAAATTAAATAGTCACTTTTACAGCGGATATGCTTCTTGTGGTTGTGAGGTGCACTGTCGTCCATTTTCTTTCCTTACTTACATTGAAATAGTGGCGATTGAAGGATGCATTTGACTGCGACGAAAATCTCATGCTTCTTGCATTTCAGCTGATAAATTCGCTAAATATTGTCGGATTTTGAACCGAGAGTGATGAATTCTCTACGATTTTCAATGATAAAGATTCTTCCATTGGACAACTTTTTGTTTGCAATTCAATGCACAAGATTTTTGCGATAAATTCGATGAATCTACATTTTGTTGCTTTTTTCAAGAATAATTCAGGATTAAGACAGAGGAAAGACGGAAAAGTTTCGCCCGCATCTACAAATTTCCATGTCCTGCCTCTCAAGAACCCCATCCACATTATCATGCATTAGTAGATTGTTGACGTTGAACTGCGGCTGTGCTAGTGTTGGATAGATAAAGATTAAAGTCGGAGCAGGAGAGAAAGTAAAATATAACGGAACTTGCAGGGAAATAAGAACAATGGTACTCTGGCAAGTGGTAAGAAGAGCGAGCGCTCTTGCTCGTCCGCATGAACTCACCTTTCTCTTCAGCTCGCCATTCTCGCCGCATTGGAAGTGAAAATTGTTTTAAACACACAATAATGTTCAGATGGAGAAAATAGAAAAGGAGAAAAGACTTATTTTATGTGAATACTGAAGTTTTCCCAAAACTTATGTTATTGCTTACTTCCTGCGGTAAAGTTTCCTTATTCCTTCGTCTCTGGCTTTGGTTTTGGCTTTGGCACTGACTCTAACTCGAGCTTCATGCGTCCATTGTCCTTTTTATTTTTGTCAAGAACATCGCATTCTGGGCTTAGCAAACATTGCTTCGCCCCGTAATAATATTATATTATTACAACCTCACCACAATAGTGCTACATTTTGTCTCTGAGCGGCATCGTTTTGGTGCGTTTGGAAAGTCCACGTCCACAAGGAAGAAAGAAGAATGAGTTTCGACTCAATTCTACACCACGCCAGATTGCGATTGCTCTCCATGGTGAGACTATCGCTGTTGTCCTCGTCGTCGTCATTTCAGTCGCATTGGCTTCACTCAACCTTTCTGTTTCTACGTCCATTTTGGCGCTGTAAACCTCGCAAACTTCAATTTGAGCATTGGCATTACATAAATACGACGAATACTTCCTGGATTGCCTTTCCAAGAATATGTATTATGCGTACTGTTCCACCAGGTACTACTTATTGATCTCTGTGGGATACAGTTAGTGTTCTTTGGAGAAAACTCTCGTACATTCTTTGTCAGTTACTTTATATTACATTTTACAGGCTGTGCTTATGCCATGCCCTGGCTCTGTCTGCAGTTTAGTAGCAGCAAGGAAAGTTGATAAAATAGCGTCAAATGTGCATAAGAAGTTGCTTATGCAAACACATCGACACTGCAGTGACAAGAGTTTTAGTATTCTAATGCGCAGTTGACTAAAGAAATCTCCAAACTCATGAACTTCAGTCCCTTTCACTCAAAATTAGTTTTCATTGCTTACTTTCTTGAGCAAAAATAAAGTTGCGTTTTATACCTTGGAATCTCAGAAGTTCTTCCACACACTGTAATTCATTAATATTGGTATCAAACCGTCTTCAAAACTCAATTGCTCCATCCCTCCATGTGGCACAATTAGCTGTGTGTGGGTTGGGTTTGGCCTGCCCTGCTCGCATGAGCATCCGAAAATTGATTGTGCGCCGGAACTAAAGTGAATGTTTCGTCGTCTGCAATTTTTAGAAGAAAATGAAAAGAAGAATCTAAGTAAACACTATTTATTCTGCTTCCAATTTGAATCTGTCCCTCGGGATTTTTTCATTTCGTGTAATTTGGACAATATTGTACTGATATGCCCGAATCTAATAGAACCTTATGTGGTTTGTATCAAGGTGGTTGGTAACTCATGTCCTCCATTTTCTCTACCAATTACGGTACTGCGTCTTGGCATTTCGAAATTTCATGAGCATTTTATGCAATATCGAACCACGTCAAATATTTCCACTTTTTCGCAGTTTTCTCACTTAAATTCCGAGGGCTTGGTTCCTTTCATAACATCGCCTCGATAAGACTCTTGTCTTGTCTTTTTCTGCTTGCTGCGTATAGTTGAGAACTGAAAATATTCGTAGGGAAGGAATTTAAAGTATGAACGACGCATGTAAAAGGAAATATTATGAATAATATTCCAAATGACATCTGCAGAAGAGCAAGAGCAACAAATAAGAGAAAAACTTGAAAAGGAAATGTAGAAAAATATAAAGCGTGAAGATGGAAAGTGCCCAGACTTTAACCATAAAACTTTTCTCCTTTCTTCCTTCCAGTGAAGTCAAAATTGTTTCCCTCTCTTGCGCTTTTCCTTTTGTCTTTTGAACGACGGAGCAGGGTTAGAAACAAATAGAAAAATAGAAATACCAAGTAACAGATGGAGAAAGCAGGCGAGGAGGCATAAAATATGAATCAAAGCCGATTGTATAAAGCTTACTGTTTGAGATCTGAGCGGCTTGACTTGTTGAACGACAAGAAATCACTAACAACAGTCCAGAATTCCAAAATGTCCACAACGCAATTTTACAATCAATTCAAAGGCAGGTTTTTAGCGCCTTCAAGAGCGAGAAAAATTATTTAGTAGTTTGACAAATTGCAGCGTTACGGCAATCTCGTAGCAAAACCCGTAGTGAAATCCTGTGACCAGACCTCTTTCTTATTAAATCAATAGCAGAATGGTTATCTTTCTTCATTTGGGGCTCATACGTTTCACTGTTATTGTATAGAACATTACTGACCAAGCGAAGCCTGACTCCAACCACTTTGGTGAAAGGTAAGGGAAGACCCATAATCCACGTGCCTTGAAACGGAACTCAATTTGTCTTTTCTGCATTTATCTGTATGCATAATATAATATATGATTGACTCTTTGGTTCCTGGTAGCGTAGCGAAAGAGCTATCCTTTTCTTGTATGGCAAGTCTCGCTTTTGTGAGTGTGGTAGTGATATTTGGCTTTTTACTGGAAGAATCCCGTTTCCAATTTATGTCATGACATGAACGGGAACGGGAGCGAGAAAGGAGGGCGAAGATAGCGGCGGTAGAACATATTTAGTGTGTGTCTGCCTTGTCTCTGCCCCTGCTTTCAGCGCATGGAACTCATTCTGCCCGGGTTCAGTAGCATACACTTAGTCTTAACGCTTTCAACTTTGTCATTCGTCAACTTTCACTTTCCTCCTGCGAATACACGGCTTGTACTATATCTAAATGTGTACGTAACTCACATCGCATGTGTATCAGCACTTTCTTTTGTCTCTGCTGCCTTTCCTTCGACTTTGTGTTTCAGTGATAGTCCGCTCTATATACTCTCTCCAGTGGTTTTGCCTACGGCGCAGCTCGTAGGCTGGTTCACTTGTTTACAGGTTTGACTGTTTGACATCATTCGCTCTTATGGAATCTGTGATAAGTGGTCGACATTGCAACGTTTCGTTTGTCCAATTGAATAGTAAAACGTCTCTTACGGAATTTTAATATCAGCGAAGATTTGCCGTGCGAGAAATTGAAACTTTACTTAATGCGATGTTGAGAGACAAGATTTGACAAAGTCGAAAATTGAAATTGTACCAGAAGTCGTGCATAGCCAAGCTTTTCGGTTGTATGTTGCAAATGTAAGGTGCAATGAAACGACAATTGCTGCTTTTTCCAACCCACGACATTACGACACCGACACGAAGTCGATTCTTTATTGCTTGCCGTACAAGGAAAAGCTGTGATCGTTCAGAAGGAAAGTGGAAAATGGAATTTATGGTGCAGGTGAGAGAGAAATGGCTTCCTCGTTCCTCCTACACCGGCAGTGCGCAGTGTGCTGAGTAGTTGAGTTCATCCGGTTAGGAAAGTGATGACTTTCTCCATGATTTTCCTCCCGCGATGTATTTTTACGGTCGGTTGCCCCGTGTAAAATATTGTTGACAAAATAACCATAACATGAGCAGAAGATCATACACTTTCGACGAACTGCACGAGACTTGTGAGGCACAAATGATATTTTTTCGCTGCTGGACGGATTCTTCACACTTAGCTTGTCATGCTAAATTCAACTCGAAGTCAGAAACTATTTGGGTGTTGTCAGAATGACGCCTCCTCAAATGAATGGTGGTCGCGTCGCAGTCGCATTGTTCTGTCTCCTCTTATTTATTGTGGGAAATTATTAATTAAGCTATAATGCCGTGATTAATCATCTCATCTCTCTGGTGGCTCCTTCACATCTAGGAATAGAAAATGCGAAATTAGTCTGTTTTAGAGTGCATTTCGGATTGGTCACTATGTATTATGCATGTGCAGCACAGTTGTCTGCTGCGTTCGAGGATTTAGAAACTAAAACCCGAACCCTATGCTCCATGCACGGAGATCGAGAGCAGACAGTCAACTAACAGACTTGAAATAAACTCGTGCGACAAAAATGATGGAAGGGGAGAAGCTAATAAAAGAATATAAAATGTGACACAACTTGATGTGGCCCTGGCAAAATGGTGCAATCATTTTACGTTATTACTCGAACAGGCCATTGTAGATTACATTACATTTTATTACAAGTAAATACAATATTTATATCTCGGAAATCTCCAAACCCCGCGTTCAACCAGTGCAGAGTGCGTTCCACAATCAATGTGCAAGATTCTGTTCCTCCCTCATTCTTTGCAACAGGGGCGAGAGTCGGAGAGTCGAGACGACCATTGTACGGGGACAAGCACAAAAGTGGGAATCAAAACACGACTTTTGATGCGGGGCTTCCTTTTTATGATCATTTTCATTTATGTGCAGTTTTGACTTGACGGCACTGCGATTCTGTGATGTGATGTAACCGAATACGACAAAAGGTTCGACAGTGCTTTTTTCCTGCCGATTTTTGTCACTCTGTATTTTACCCGTTGTCTTTTACTTTCTCACACTCAACGGCCACAAACTACGGGTTACTTCGTTTCTAGCCAGTAGTTGTCTTTTCATGGTACTGCTTTCTGACGCCTTTTCTTTCAACTTGACACAACGTAAAAAGGCTGCAATAATGTACCAAAGTTTATGAATAGTTTTTAAATGCGACGAATAAAAATATTTAATGTCTGTAATTCACAGCATTAGTACAGTATTCTCATTCTCAATAACATTTAACATTTGCCATTTTCTCACGGAAAGAAATCATCTCTTTCCGCACCACGTGTAGAGTGCGTGCATTCATAAGCTGTCTAGTTGGCTCAAGTTCTAATCCAAGTATTTAAAATCTATCATTACCAGAATCCTTGAAACTCGCCTCGCAAAAAGCACCTGTTGACGTTAGCGAAAATGCCCATAATTTTAGGACAACAAATTATTGCTATGTGCTCGGAGTCCACAAACGAGGTCACCAAGTATGGAGTAAAGTCAAATTGAAAACTGTTGACATGTTAATTTATTAAGAATTAACACTTTGCCGTTTTCGCCCTTGGTTTGAATTTGGAAGCATTTGTTTTGCAAATATATTTGACATTTATTTACTCCGCCAGCATGCGCAGACTGCGGACTTCGCATTGCATAAATTCTTCAGCAGTGTCATGCGTGGACAAGCGATAACACGAACTTTTTCGAAGAAGCCACCTGGTTATTCCTAGTAAACGTATACTCTAACTCTAACTGGCTCCGCTTGTAATATTTGAGGTCTTCGTTGTCAGAGCGCCCCATTGCAATTTTTTTAATGGCGAAACTACTTAAAAAGTCAAAGATTAAGATCTGAGTTTGCTGAAGAAAAAAATTGAGACAGAAATTCTCGTTCATGTAGGAGCAGAATAGCACACGGTTGATTCTCCTTACTTATTAGATATGTAATAGTGAAAGAGCAACAGTCCCTTACACTTGCTTGCTTGGCCTGGAACTTTGAGAACATTTCCCGAGCTATGTTTGAGCCCACTACGTCATGGCAGACGGAGAAAATCGTGACGTCGAAGTCAAGAGGGACGTAATCGGACTCGTCGGATGAACTCATCAGGCTCATAACAACACAAGAAGAGCTTTATTGCCGTCACCACGCACCGCTTGTACCTGAGCTTTACTCCAATCTTGTTCCAGTAGGAAGTTTGCTCCCCATACATTCGCTCCTCAAAAGATGAGGTGAACATCCGACTTGATTCGGCTTCAGCGCTTAACAACATCTTGTCTAATTTTAGCTTTTAATTAATTTAACTTGGAGGATGATTATTATATAAAAAACCCACGCAGATTGAACATAAATAGTAAACCGAAACCTTCGACGCACTTCAGTACGCGGAATTTAATGATATTTTTGCTTTTTGTCTTATTATCAGTTTTATATTATTTCAGCTTCCAATGCACCAAGCTCGAAATGCAGAGAATTCCGAGTCAAATTCGAAGTGTACAACGTACAGTCGTTCTTTGCAATTAACATAAGCCCACTGAGTCTTTCTTCTCCATACCAAGCTTAATTCTAAAGGCGTGATCTGCGTTACAGATCGGTGCAGCCATAATTGTTGAGGTTGCGTGTCTCAAAACTTTCAAATTATTCATAATGATATTCTACGCTCCAGCACCATGTGCTTTGATATGTGCCATTGTGCTGTGCATTTAGTAGAGCACGGTGTTTCTCTTTATTCACTTGGTATGGCATGGCATGACAGCGACACGAAACACCTGCTTTTTCACGAAACACGAATGTGTACTTTGTAAAGTGCTGCTGAAATCCGTGAAACCATGAGTTTCATGTTCCGTCCGCCTCGTATCAACGGATCTCGTGCTTCGGGTTGGAATGATTTGTCTGGAGAAGGTTCAGAAGTGTGCGGTACGACACAAAATACTGAGGATGAAATTAAAATAATACATAAAGGTTAAATACACATTTTAATAGAATAACGAAACTCTAATGTTTTTGCTATTGGTACAAATAACAAAGAAAATTAAAGTATTGACAAAAAATTGAGAATCGGTTTGAGTACCTGAAAGACATTCTTGCTAAAATAATTATCTCGAAACAAATCAGACGAGAGCCGAATACCGAACACGAGCAATAAAATGCTGAAACCTAAATGACTGGTTGAAGAATGTCTTCATGCCCAATTAAGAGATTATTACTTGGCATCGGCATAATTGGGAACACGAGATACTTGTTACATATTATGCGTTAGCGGCTATACAAGCCAAGCGAGTGATTTGCTTTCTGCGCTTGCGTGTTGAAATTATCTCATCACTAAATTAGATTCTCGGAATGGATGGTGAAAACTTCAAATTAAGTTATTAGAGAGATGCAACAAAGCAAAATTGCAAAAGATCGTAGTTTAGAAAATACCCCGAGACGGATGCAGATATACTACCGAATTTTTACACGTATCATCGCATTGCATTGTGAAAGAAAACTATTTTCATTGGAGTCTTGGCGCTACATGTGAACAATTCTACGATCTACGATTCGTGATCGTACTTTCAATGTGTCACTTAATTTTAATGCTCAAGATCGGAATTTGACTTCGACCTTCATGCGCTATTAGTATCATGGTTGAAGATCTTGTAAATATCTCGTGACGATTTCCATAAGGTTGAAGACAATCGGCCCAAGAAGAAGTCATTCCCAAACCTTCAGTTAGCTCGTCACATGTTAGAGGACGATCGTCGAAGCAATAAAAATACATGGGCGTCCTCGTACACCAAATTAGATTAAATGTTGTAACATTGTAGCAATATTTATTGCCAACGTGAAACAAGCAAAGAAGTGATAATTATACGCACATTTCATACTCTCACAAGCACAAACACGCGTCGCGGAACGCGTGAATAATTTCTGTGCCTCGTGAACTTTGGAAAGTGCAGAGCATTCATTTCGTTCCTCGCATCTCGGCGAGAGTTTTTAATGTGAAGGTACGAGCATAACATAAAACTCGGGGCTTTTTACTAATTTACTTTGGCTTCCAGCCCAATTTCTGGCATCCGCACAAGAAGTCGCTCGGAACAGATTACAGACTAGTTACTTTGCCTGGATTTTAATAGGAAATAAGCTGTCGCTCTCTGAACACTAAAGCACGCAGACGTAGACTGGCCGCAGTCGCAGTGACACAAAATGGGAAAGCCCTTCATGCTCACACGCCAAGGTTCCAGCGAGCGAAGGTTATAAATCCGTGTAAATGGATTTATTTCAAGATTAGTTGAGAGACGACGAACATTTCACTTGACTTATCCCCTCCTTATTAAAATCTCACAGAACTTGTTCATTTCACAGAACGAAAGAGTGAAATGCGAAATATTCCTCGCGGTATTTAGCATTTAGCGGACTCCTTCATTGCCAGTTCGTATTTTCCGCCTCTTTTGATGTTTTTCATGCAAATTGAAAACAGCGCAACAGTAGCATCATCATAATTACGCGATACGCCACGCGAGAAGAGAGCCGCGCTGCACTGTACCACGATGTGATTTACAAGCGGAATTCCTTCGGTGCAGTGGAAAAGTCAGAAGGATTAATGTTTACATCAATGTCCCGGCTCAGTCAGCCCGTCGAGCGCAAAGCACAAATCCAAAGCCAAGCCAGAGCAGAGATGAGTGGAGGAATTTATTTGGTGAAGTTGAAAATTATGCTTTTAGGATTGGAATTTGACAAACTCATTCCTTGTAATGGAAGGCATTCTTTATTCTGTCCGTGTGCATGTTCGTCTCGAGTCTGACGTAATGCGAAGCACGGACGGAGGATGGAGAGCGTGTGTATAAAAATAAAATATGTATGTAAGTTATTTAATAGAACATGACTTTTACGTTTTCGTTCACTTTAGCCTCTCCTGCCTTGCCTTGCCACATTGCAAGTACCAAACAATGCAATGTTTGCAACTGCAACATCCTCAATTGTACTTCAATTTAATTCACTTCAAGATAATTTCTCACGAACTTAGATGCAGTCTCATCTCGTCTCATTAGCTACCGCTCAAGACGCACTCTTATTACGTCAATGACCAATACATTCTTCAAGTGCACTTTGTTACTTGTTTGTCCGTAATTTTTAATTCTGTTACAGAATACTTAAATTTTGCACGGCAGACGGTAAGAGAAAGTGTGGAACCAAGCCTAAGCTCAGTGTATCAAATTCTCCGTGAAAGAAAGCCTCCGTTGTGCTTAGAAAGTGTTCAATAAAATAGTCAAGTGAAATCAAGTAAAAGCAGCAAACTACAAACAAACTATGCGTCTTTTGTGCTCCGCTCTCTGCTCGTATAAGAATTTAGCTTACTAGTATGCGGGGCCCTACGAATCCATATGCCACGCACATAACTTTATCTCTCTCGCGGAAAACTCTTTCAGTCGAGCTTTCTGCTTTTTGTGTTGTCTGCAGTCCGCCCAACACAAGGTTAATATTGCTTGAAAACCTTTTGAACGACTTTCTAGACACGGCACGGGAAGCCTGAGCTGGCGAGGAGCACAAGAGCCAAGCCAAACCAGGCACTCAGACTACGCTGTTAGCCTGTTCTTTCTCGGCTTGCTCTCCGGCTGAGCGCATTCAGTTGACGACGACGTCAGTTTGAGGGAAGACTCAACTGAGTTCAGGTTCCTCTTCAGAGCAGAGCACAGCTGCTCGAGAGCAGAATTCTATGAATGGAGCATTGCTGTTGGCGTGGTGTGAAGTGAGAAATAAAATTACGTAACGCATCCGTACGGACGGAGCTCCTGCATTGTGCACTGCAAGTTGTACACAGAATACAGACTGACTGGCCAGTTGTGAACAGTGAATTTGTCTGCTAATCAACCGCAAGAAACAAAAGGTATTCTCACATTCCCTCGTATCACGAGATTTTCACGTGCTGTGCGGTGAAAGTTTAGAACAGAACAGGTGATCGTGCCTGCAATACACTGTGCAATGTTCGAGTGACTCTATTGACCTTCTTAATTGATTCGTGTAAACGTTTATCTTACTTTACTTTTATCCCGGTGTGTTGGAGTTGTTGCGATAAGCGGTTTAGCCGATTGATGTTTCATTTGAGATAATCGGAGAGAAAGCGGTTCAACTTGACAAAACTGGTAGTGAAGGTGAGGTTGAGTGACTGGCAGCTAAATGATACTTAATTGAGAGACTTTCTCCTTCCTTGATCAACCTGCGTGGGACATCACTGGAGGGATCGCGTCAATTGTCAATTAGAGCAGGTGAGAAAACCTCTCCATTCATACTTTTCTTGCGGGCGCTCTTCTCAGACGGCAGTGTTCTCATTGTGCCCATTTTCATACATTAATATATGCCTTGCATTGACACAAACTGAGTCGGCAACAGCCTTGGGAGCCGTTTTGGTTTCCTCCACACAAAATCAATCCTACTTACGCGATCCACCTACACGGATTTGCGAGGGCGGCGAAGAAAGTCCTGGAGCCGAGAGCAGGAAAAGAGAAAGGAAGTGTGTGAGCGTATAATAATAAGGCATGTCGTGCTAGTTCGTACTCAATTTACTGGACGCGCTGGGAAAGTTACCAGAGAAAGCAAAGAGAAATAATATTAAAGTATACATGAACCAAGGTAGATGGATATTAATATTTTAAAAATTCGAAAGCGAAAGAGACTCCAACCACGCTCATTGTATCATGCGTTCGTCGCATGTGGCGTGCGAGAGAAAGCGAGCCATTAAATTACATAAAGACAAGGCTGGAAGCGAAGAAGTAGAAAACTCAAAGGCTCATTCAATTTTCTTTCATTTAAAACACATAAAGAATATTAACGTAGAATAATAACAGACCATATGTCCTCCACTTCGGGACTGCATCGTCTATCTCGACCCTGCCGCCACTACGTCGCATAGTAAATTAGTCGTTTCACTTTTTACAACAACAAAACCACTAAAAATACCACAAAGTCGAATGGAAAGCTGAGAAGTTTGAGCTTTGGTATTAAGAAAGGAAATGAAGCAAGTTCAAGTTGTTCGCACAGAACTCCGGCTCGGGAGTCGAGATGAGGGCGAATCGATTTTTCGCCTGAAATCTATGAGATAAAATAACGCCGTCGAAGTCGAGCCGAAGTTCGGGAGAAAGGAAAAGGATAAAAATGTCGCCTTTAGAAAAGAAAAGAAGAAGAGGCTATTAAACATCAGCTAATAGAGTTTTAGTCGTCCATAGACTCCTGACTAGATTATTGTGCTTTATTCCCGCGATCCACGTGATTTTTGCACTGTATTGCTGGTGCTACTTCGTGTGCTCTGCTGAGAATGTGTTAAGAAAGGAGAAATTAAACTGATACCATCTTTATAACGTGTACTTTATGTGCATTACGCAATTATGCGCCCATTCGTATGGAAGTTGGTTGGGTTTAGTTTGTGTGCTCTCCCGCTTGCTCACTTTCGTGTGCATGCTTTCACCACCAACTCGCAATCGCCCGTGCAAATCAGCAGTTAAACTAAAGCGAACTTAGGCGTAAGCCAAATCAAAATCTCAAATGCACAATTTCACTTATGCAAAAGGGTGGCCAAGAAATCTCAGGCCTTACTTATATTTTGGTCAACCTGTAATCACACGTCAAGCCCCAGAAACATCAACGTGCGATTGCAGATTTGCAGAAGCGACCGAGGCCAAGTAAATATGCCAAGATTTCAATCTGGGATTTTTCTCCATTCCCTTGCCCGCCTGATCCTCGCTTGCGGACGAGTAACAAAGTTCCAGCATCTCAGATTCCGAGAGCCGTTCATCGGAGAAGAGTGGAGAGATAGAATATTATTTTTAGTACACCCAATTTGATTCCGTCTGAGGTTACTCGACTTGACGTGTACTACTTTCGCGTATGTTAAGTATCTAACCTATTTTCCATCTTGACTTGTCATCATTTGAGCATCCCATCGTACCGTAGGAAGTTAATGCATCATGTACTCGAGAGCGTGTAATAGAAATCAGGGTACGGAGAGTACGAGCAAGAGCGAGACATATCAACATCATCATCTTTTACTACTGCGACATTTATTCGTGCACGTAGACACTTTGTGTCACCTAATCGCAAAACCATCTTCCTCTTCGCATAAAGTACACAAGCATAAGCTTCACAGTTTGCTTTGATTCTGGTGCGAGCTCAAAGCACACACGCATACGGCACGGCAAACTCGCTGGTGTTGAAGCGTACTGCTAAAATCTGGGATTTGGAATAATTAATCTCTCTAGTCTCGTTCCGTGCCTCGCTCGCTCTGCGGTCTCAAACGAGGAGAGAATGTCGTCAGAACACTTTGTAAATATGAAAAGTTAATGAATGGTCGCAGTTCAAATCAAATACTCAATACTTCCATTGCAAGATTGAACAGAGAACAAATTGTAGGAGTCTGAGGCTATTTTTAACCCGGCAGAGGAGATACAGAATTGTATCAGAGATCTGGTGAGATTTCCTACGCGTACGCCTTGCTGTAGACTAGATGAGCATCAATCCTTTGTAATGTGAAGCACCCATAAAAATCTATCCATCTATCTTTTGCCTGCCTGGCGCTTTGTTTGGAATCCTCTCAGTATTATTTATGTCTATGTCCTTCGTATTGAGCATTCGTCTCCTCGTTTTTCAGATCTTCTTGCACGTCACAGAACATTGATTTTTGGAGGATATATCATCATCATCAACACTATTCAACGTCATCATCATCCATTCTTCAGAAATTGCATTACAACTTCACCATCCACACCGTACAAGTAAGCATGACCATTTTTGTTAACTTCACGACTTCGAATTCCGCCCGACTCGACTCTGCTCACTTGACTTGCAGATTTTGCGAAAACACTCCGAAAATGTTGTTTAGATGATGACAGATGCCGAAGTCAAGTGACAATATTCTAGGCAGTTATTGCAAATTGATTCCAGGCTCCGCTCAGTCTGCGTCTGTATCGAATTCCAAAATCTGGATGATCCGGATTTCCGGAATAGAAGACCATCTATCAATTCAGTTCCTATCATTTTGGCTTTTTAACAGGGCACAGTCACAACAACGAAGCTTTCAGCCCAACAACAAAGAAACAAGTTAAGAAACGCCAATTCAGGTAAGTCGTCCATTTCTATTTTAAGACTAAGGTCGAAATATATGCCCAGCGCGCAAACAAAATTGATGATAGCGTGGTTTGTTAACTTCATTCTCGCTTCCAAAAAGAATTTCGCAAATCAAAACCTATCGACCGTATTAGCGGAATTTTCATGGTTGGGCGGGTCGCTTCGTTTGGGAAAATTACCGAATTGTGTCAAAATAGTGAGGAGATGCGTACTTTCTACGGCAACCGAAGCCATGTCAAGTTGGGAGCACTAAAGCGTGGACAAGAACATGTGCAGAAAAACATGCTGTCATAAATAAATAGGCAATTTTAATCTCAATGTCAAAGGGTCATAAAATTGCAGTATGTTTGACTTGAGCAACAAGCATTTACAAACGCATGCTACCATGTCTATTAATACTTCAAATGCTTACTTTATTGGTGCCCTATCTATTTACATGATTATCCCATTCCATGCTAATGCAATTTAGTAATTTAGAGCTTGCTGAGTTGATGTTCATTCATTCAGGATTCATAACTCTTTCATTACTTGATGAGGTTATGAAGTATTACAATCACAATCACAATTTGCGACTGCAATCACTACGAGCTCTGATTGATATTAACCACTACAAAACTCCAATCCCAATACAAGTCAAGCAATTTGAAATTTATTTGCAAGTTTAAGTTTGCATGAATGAACTGCATGTGAGTCTTATGATTGAAGACTTGGCTTTGGCTAAGCTGTCAAACACGCGATCAGGCCAGGCTGGCCACCTTGAACGGTGTTTTCAAATGCTACGCTACGCATTTATTTTAGGCTTCCGTAATTTGTTTGCACTTCAATTCTGCGCGTATTGGATTGATATTAACTTCAGACTCAATGATTTCCTTTGTCTCTTTTAATGACTTTCATAATCTTGTAAATGGGCAGACAAATTCCCACACAAGCAATAAGAACCGACCTTGTTGATGTCATAATCTGCACTCGCTGCAATTTAGGCGAGGAACAAAAGATTATCTTGATCCTGCATGCAATGCAAAGTGTGTGAATTCAAACCTTATTTAACGACATGTACATCTTCAAGTTCTGTGCCGCATATGATCTACGCTACAGCTGAGCTTCCGCGAGTTTACAATTTACATTTGGCCTTCGACTCGCAAGATTTTAATGACAGCATTAATTAGCGAATGTGCAATGTGATGTGATAGGTTCAACATTTTAATGACTCCAAGTAAACTCCAAGCGCGTGGAAATAAATAACTCTGCGCTCCGCTGTGGTAATTTGAACTAACTGCGAGCAAAGTTATGTAACAGATACTTTCCAACTTTTGTTGCTAGAATCAGCGGCGGCGGGTTCCTAGTCTCAGGCTCGAGATACCCCGAGATAGATTGTTAAAATATCTTGACATTTTGACGAAGATTCCTGTTCAAAGCACATTTCGCTTGTCTTCTCATTATCATATCATAGCGCAGCGTCTATAATTGCGAGGTGTATTAATTCTTCGAGGCATGTGAGGGCATTCATTCAGGTGGCTTGACCTTGGCTTCCGCTACACTAAATCGTTATGCATGATGCCAATGCGAGCTAAACACTTATGATGATTTGTATCTATGCTCTGGCTCTCTGTTAATATTTGCCTGATATGGATGTTTACAATTAAACGTGTGTATGAGCAAGTGCATGTCAGTGTTTACCAGCTTCCTAAGGAAAGGAGAGATTCAAGCATCATTAACAAGGCCGTCATAACATGCTTTTCGATGAACACCTACCATCAACATCAACCAACGCTCATCAATCGGTAGTTCATTTTCATACAAAACACAACGATTTAATTTGAATTTCGAGTCCATTCTTTATAAAATGTTGACCTGACACAGCTTCCATAAAAATTGAACCCAGATGTCCAGTTCAGTTTTTTGCATGCGTTTTGTCTTTGATCAAGTCATGTGCATGGACGTAGTTTTGCTCTCGCGCCAAAGTCCATGGGCATAGGCTGACTGTATGTTCTAAAAAAGCGCGTGGTCGCGTCCGGCATCCGCCTTGTGATTATAACTTTATAACAGGATGGTTATGATGGCCATGCTTTTTAATAGTTCATTACCGACTATGGTTCATAGGAGTTAGAATGATAATGCTTATTGAGGGACAATGTCCGTTATAAAAATTACCCTAAACTTCTTTCGTATGGCTCGGCTTGGCGTGGCATCGCACGGCAGTTTGCATAATGCAAAGTCGGATCGTATGAATAGAGATAGAGATAGCAAAATCGATTTGAACCATCTGCACACATAAAACGAGAATCCCGCATTCGCTGCACGGTAATGGCAAAACAAAAATCCACCCGGCTTGGCTTTCTTTTGCATTTTGTAATGAATATTGTTTCAGGTTAAGTTGATGGTTTAAGAATTCGCCATTTTTCCAGCCCTTGTCCACTAATGTGTTTAAAGTTTGCACAACTTGTGAAGGAAAAGCTTAAGAACACACAATTTTACAGAAGTTTATTCTAAAGTAAGCTCGGTTAGTCGCTTCGTTGTGAATGAAAGTCATAAAAGAAGAGTGAGCTTGATGATGATGATTTCCTTCACTCGGCTAGGCAGAGCACTGCACGACGAGAGGCTCGGAAGAAAAATGGGAGAGAAGGAAAGGACAAATTCCATGCTAGGAAATTCATTTTCTCAGCGCGTCTCGTTTCACTTTAGGTTACATGCTTCGCGGAGAAAGTCTTGCCCTCTTCGTCGGCGCTGCACGACTGCACGGCTGCACTAGCACGAGAAGAGAAAGCATGAAAAGTGATTCAAGAAACTTTCTCTTTTGAGCTTGTAAGTTTTCTCCGTCTAATTTGCTTGCCACTGCTGCTGAGCACTAAACTACTGACAAGTACGTTAAATAACGGAAGGCAGTTCAGCGATGGCATGAAGAATATAAATGCAAATGCGGAAACCTGCCTTTATTTTTATTTATCCGCTACTTAGCAAGCGTGCGAGGCCGTTCGCGTGTGACGACGAATGTGCCCGCTGTAGACTTCCGAGAGACTAAATAAGTATTCACATTCGAAACTTTGTCCAATGATCCACCATCCACACAACTTTGCGTGTAATGCTGGGCGATATTGAGGATTTTAAATTTGAGTTTGCAATGTGCACAACTGACAATTTTTACTGAGCACGGAGCATGGAGCATTTTCTCTTGCCGTTGCCGCACGATACAATAATGAAAATCTATGCATGAATACCTTCTCCTGCCTTACTCTGCTCTGTTCCGAGCAGATAGCCGACAGTCGTCTGTCCGTAAGCGTACGCACTCAAGTCTCTATTATATTGCGGTTTTACACACACTTGCTCTACATGCCACTTTTCTTTTACAAAATGCGATATACGTTTCGTATCTTGCCTTGCCTTACTTTGACTGTGTCTGTGACTGTGATGGCAAACTATCCGAGTCATTTAATAATGAAACAAATAGCCATCATCTGGAATACTTTTTCCTTTCTTTCTCTAACAAGTCCATACACGTATGCATGTTTTTTGTTCGAACTCGACTTTCCACTTGAAGTCAAGGGGATCCCATTATGACCACCCAACACAACGCAGAACAGAACAGAGCGCGACCATACATGAATAGGCAACCATTATTATTTTATGTATGTGTACAATTTCCTGTCTGTATTTCACGAGCGGGTGTATGCACAGTATATAAACACGCAACACGTCAAGTCTCGAAGCCAAGACCTCTAATGTAATTATGAATCTATTGAAACGGAGGAATCCTTTTCCTCAAATTATAGCCATAAAATTTTCTGTGACCATTTTGCTCTGCGTTTGTTGTACTGTCTCCGTTTGCCTTCCAAGGTGGGCAAGCAGGATATCAAATACGAAGCATAAACTCTGCGTCCGCGTCCTGAAGTAATCCAAATCCAATTTACTTTGCTTCCACTAAACTTCCTTTCTGTCCTGCAAAGAAAGACAATACACACTAGAGCTAATGTGCCCGTGTTCCACGTATTAGTTGTCAATAATATCAAGAACAACGAACCGGGACAAAAACGTGCCAGCACGTTGAAGCAGGTTTTAGCGCTTGTGCTTCTCTGAAGTAACGTTGAGCCGAAGCCAATGCGCTGTCGGTGTCGTGCTTGGCGGCTTGATGAAGATTTTGGTTGAGTAATTCGTTATTGTTTTGCTGGTGTGATTAATTATTCATATTTCGTGGCAATGGAACGGAAAAACATTACTAAGTGCCAGCCGCGAATGCCTATCTAAAATTATAATACCAATGCATTCGCATTCTCACAAGAGCATACGCAGTTTGAATTTGACGAGGAGCGACTGTGGCTGTGACCGTGGAATGGGGAAGAGAAGGAAAGAGAATTGATACACACAAACGGCATAGCCAAGGAGAAGCTCACCGTTTCATTTCGGCAGTGGAACAGATGAATTGCAGAAACTTGCCTTATGCTTTGCTGTTACTTCCTCGCCCACTGCCTGCCTGCTTTCTCTTTTCGCCTCGACTTCGGTGAGCTGAGTAGAGTTTGGGATTTCAGTTTTTCTCTTCGGTTTCTCGTTCGCAGTAATCTTCTTGATGTTTTTGTTGCTAACTGAAAGACTACAGCACACATATTTACACATTATTCGTATAAGAAGATTCGCGTTATTACAGTAAAATGTAACATTATATCTTCCATTAAGTTTGGAACACGGGACCATTTATGCGTTGTCTCGTGCGTGTGCAGTGAATATGCGAAGACTGGTTAGCTGGCTGCTAGTCGGAAGTCTTTCGTCGTTCCAGCAGTCGCAGTCCACAGTGAACGGCACGGTAACAAAGTTATAATAGAATCAGAGCAGAGAGAAATGCTTTGTTAAAGGGTGAGAGGATGAACATGAAATGGGGAGACGAACAGATTCAGAAGGAGAAAACAAGCAAATATAGCGGGTTATGAATAGGAGAAAGAAGATGACGGAGAAGACGGAGAAGACGGAGAAGACGAAGACGAAGAGAATAAAGAGAAAAGTCAAGTTGAGCTTTGAGCTCTCTTTCTCCATCGTTTGGTTTGACTTTAGTCAACTTTTCTCCTTGAGCTTAATGTAAGGAAACTTTTTTTCGCTAAATAACGTCACAGGCCAAATCCTATTTCCTTTTTATGCGTGCTGTGTAGTTATTTTCAGTGGCGGGTCCTATTTCGCAGCGTGCTCACGCCGAGCATTGTGCGATAAAATTGATTATGAGCCTCGAAAATGATTCCTCGGCTTAACAGTGCTTGTAATTCGTGAACTTTGGGTTACATTGTTGATTTTTTGATTGGTTCAGGCCATAAAAATCACTTTTTAAGGCGGATGCAAAGCGTTTTCATAATCCAAGCCTATTTCGACAGAATTGTCATAATTCGTGCCACCTACGACGTCCTAAGCACAAAATATGGTGCTTAGAAAAACAATTGTTAAGAAAAAGATGACCTGGCGCAAGGACAAGGCGGAAGTATCGAGCAAGAGAAAATACTTTGGCTAACTTTTTAATCTTCTGATTAGCTTAAGTTTGGAGAAGACGAATAAATTTGGAAAAGACGAAGATACAAAGTTTGTCTTGTAAGAAATGTGAACGAACAAGTTTCAAGACTGTGCAGCCACAATGAATACGATTTTTGCATTTAAATTGAGATCATAAACTAGACAATTGACATTATTTAATTATTTAAGGGAGTTCTTCGCCCCCTTAATTCGCTTTTAACTCTTCACTGGTAACTTCAGTGTTGTTTCACTGAGTGAGTTTTGCCAAGAGTTTGCACTGAGTTTTTCAGCAAGTCGTCCTGTTCGCTGCTCAATAATTAAGAAATTCTCTTCAGTGAAATAAGTTGTGTCGTGACGTCACTGTGCTGCAGAACTCTCTCCCTTGTCTCGCCTCATCTTTGCTGGTTGAGCGCAATCTTCTTTTGGACCTTCAAGACCGGTCATCTGCTGTTTAAGATGACACTGCAAAGCAGTGCGCGGAACCCGCACTATAATGATCAGGCGTGAGGGATGATTGTTCTATTAGCTTTCATGTTATTTATGTTTATTAGCGGCTATTGATAAATGGGAGCTACACTTTCAGCCTGCAGTTCTCCCGGATAAGAATCTTCGTACGAGTCAGGTGGTGTGGGAGGAACCTTTGTTTCGGCAGGCGGCCCAGCAGTTGGTCAACTTCGCCGACGGTGATGTAGCTCGTGCTCAGATCCTCGCCACTGCACGGCCCGAGTCAGGTCTCTGGTTGAATGCTTTGCCTTCCCAGCCCTTGGGTACACATTTGGAAAATGAGAGCTTCCGTGTTGCTGTGGCCCTTCGAATTGATTGCAGCGTTTGTCATCAACACTATTGCGCATGTTGCGCGGCTGTCGACACCAATGGGCTTCACGGCCTCTCTTGCCAGCGCTCCGCGAGCCGACATTCTCGTCATTCTTCTGCCAACGACATCATTACCCGGGCACTTCGTACTGCTGAGGTGCCGAACATGCGTGAGCCGCCTGGCTGCTCTAGGGAGGATGGCAAGCGCCCGGATGGGTTCACTCTCGTGCCGTGGAAGCGGGGAAGATCATCGTTGTGGGATTCTTAACTTCGCTCCTTTCCCATTTACCGGCTTCTTCGGTAGCCGTGGGTCTTGCCCCTCAAGACGCTGCATCAAAGAAGACTCGAAAATAAGAATCTCTGGCCACGCAGTTCCTTTTTGCCTTGATGGCGGTGGGGACGTCTGGAGTGTGGGCTTCGGCTAGCTTGCGGTTCGTCAAGGAGATTGGGGTCCGAATTACGGCGATGTCGGGCAAGAAACGGGCCTCCAATTTTCTGCTTCAATAAATGTCACTTGCCATTCAGCGAGGGATTGTGGCCTCTGTCCTTGGCACTCTACCAGCTGTTGCTGGTTTCGATGAGGTCTTTGTGATTTAAACTTTTATCTTCAGCTGTTCGTGACTTTATACTTATCTATTCTTTTTAATTCTTAGCTTTTATTCTGATCTTTGTGTAGACTCATTTTGTTTTCATGTGCTAATTCCCTGCGTTTCCACAGTACAGCTGATTCAAATTATTTTCATATGTGTAACTTACTCTTGGCGATAGTGCAATAAATAATGAAAGGATCGGCAGGTTGGACATGGCAGAAACTTCAAGTGCGCTCAAGCAGTCCGCCTTGGTTTTCTTTGCGTTTCAGTTGCATCACACCACGCCACAGTGCAATAACAACGAGGGAAGTGCCAACGTGGCGAAGGAGCAAACAAGATAAAGGAGACGACGGAGTCAATATCGCGTCTCCTCGATAAACAAAGTGCGTGCCACTCTTCACTCTTCTTTTATGCGTCCACGATGAGGATCTCGCTGCTTTTTAAAGGAAAAACTCATTTGGGTTTCATTGACGCTATTTTCCCATGCATTAATTTGGTGAAGAAGAATATTAACAGACTCCGCTACTGCTAAATCAGAACTTTTAGGCGCATTAACTGGAAGAAGGTCTCGATCACTTATCCAGAAGTTTTTTTAAAAAATGAAGTTCTGTGTTCAGATACTCACTTTACTCGCTATTTAGGATCTTTATGCATGGAATCGAGAAAGACGGGAGTGCTTGACTTAGAATTTAGTTAAACAAACCAATATGCGTGGGAGAAATCCTTTCTCTCCTGTGTGTCATTTTTTATTTGGGCTAAACGGCTACTTGAACAGGCAATTGGCATCTGGAAATCATTTTGTCACTTTGATGAAGCTTTGTTTACGGTTCACGCGAGGTGTGGATGAAATCGATCGTTGATAAAAAGAAAGTAATGGTAGGCAGGAAAGGCAGATAAGAGCCATCTCATGAAATAATTTCAGGGTAGGTAAATCGATCAAAGTCGATCCACAATTCGCGATTCATTTCCATGTCGTCTAACAACCTTCACCGTGTATTTCGTTTATTGATTTTGGCTCTTGAATGGAGTTATTAAATAAAGTCAGATTTCGAAGGTTGTGACTGCCGTTTTGCTAAAGGGACGACGCGGACGTGACAGGTAAATTCCAGAAGCTTTCATGTTTAAGCACCATTGAATGAAGTGAGTTCGGGTATGGAAGAGGACAAGAGAAGAGTCATTTGAAGTGAAGTTTCTGCTCTGCATTTTCGTCTAGTTATTATGTTGTCGCTGAACTGAACTGGCGAGAATGAGAAAATCCTTTCATGCTAAGTTGTAAAAGTTGGGGCCAAGAACTATCAGTGTATAAGAGATAAATGAGACGAGTGGTACAGATTACAGATGTGACCTGGCCATGGCCATGTCCCATGCTTGGTGATTGCATGCTTGAGATATAAGGTTCTGCCCTGGGTCGTCTCTATCTTCTTTGCTTTCAATACTTTCAACAGGCAGCCAGCAGCCTGGCTGGCTAAACTCCATTTGTAATGTAATACGAGCAATATAACATGTAACCTTACTCTAGCATAATCTGGTGAGTACACGGAACGGTGGAATGCACGAAGAAGCCGAGCCAAGCACGAAACACAAATTGTATGCTTCAGCACATCAGCAGGCTGCATTCACCATTCACTTGTCATTGTTATCATCCACAACATTCTCATCTCAAGTTTTCAATAAGGAATTCTAAGAACCCTTCAAACTGGCGATTGGCGAACGACGTTCTCACATTAAACGATATTTTCCGCGTAATAAGTTCGATTTTTATTACTGCGCTGCGCTGTACTAGGAAAGTAAAACAAAGCCAAAGGCATCCGCGTCTAAACTCCAAGCTTGAGCATGCAGCACGCCTGATTTGCTATTTGCTTTGCCCGGTCGGCCGTAAAATGCAATTAATTATGAACTCAAATGGAGCAGTAGGCAGGAAGGCTCGGACAAGACACGCCATGCCACGCAACTTTCTCATGCCAGACGGGGCCAAGGTTCACATTTTAATGACATGAATCTATTATCGATTTATTGCCTCTCGTGGTTCTTCATTGATGCAATATTTTGTAATAAAACGGAAACACGAATTTCTGTGGAATGGCCCAGACTGCACAGGCTTCTGACTTGCTACCGTTAGAATAATGGAATCGCTTTGTGTGTGTATTATCGAAGATTGTAGATTTTTAGTGTACTGTGTCTGGATTGGCTTTATGTTTTAGTTTGTGAATTGTGAATTTTATTCGGAAGACGCACGAGCAGAAGTACGAAAGGCTAAGCTGGCAGAAGCAGAAAGAAATAGAGAAGAGACCGAGGAATATTACCGAGATTCTTTTATTATAAAAAATCCAATAATGCGGACAGGACAGAGTATATAGCAAGCAATACGAAGGAAAAGGGGAATAAATATATGATGATGTGGAAAAAAATGTATTCCAGCTAACAAAGCAGCGGCAACGCGGAGTATGCTCTGTGTGGTGGATTTTGAATCTCCAGACTAGATTCATTTTGTACTCTTTTTCATTGCAGTGTGCTTTGTAACTATTCGTATTTATTAATATTATTACTTGTGTAATACTTTGTCTCATTGAAATGTGCCGTACCGTCCCGAGAGTGACGCTGGTTGACTTGCATTGTATGCATGGAAGTCCTTTTAGGAAATTAAGGAAGAGGACGTATTACATGGGATATTAAGAAAAGGGAAACTCGTCAAATGTGTCCTAAAAAGGAGTCTTAGAAAAGTCACGACTTTATTTTACTACATTCGTTTTCTTCGTTCGCATATTTCATTCCTTTCCATTCCAGTTTTTTGTGTTTCTGGTGCGAGCCGAAGTAAACCTCGAACTGTCTTGTTTCTTTGATGTAGGCTCGAAATAATAATGACCGAGGCACACAGCACAAGCACGCATCCACTGATAATTTAATGGTGTAAGACATATGCGATGCGCTGCGTGTCTCGCATCGTCGTATTCAATTTTGTCTTGTATTCTAGAGAAAATAGAATTAAATACCACAGCAAATTAATATTTCACGTGGTCTTGTCTTGAGCGTGTCTGTTTCTGCCTGAGTTTCGTTGGAATACAGATAAGGAATCTTTCTTGGAATGAATTCGTACTGGGTCGTGGTTTCATTCAAGTTTATTCTTTTGCAGCCTATCTCTAGTTTGGTTTGGAATAATGTCATTCGCTTTTTCACGCGCAACATGACCAATAATTGACTAAAACACTTGCGATTCTGCAATACTATGCAAATCTGCTAAGGTTAAATACGTAGTTATAGCAATAAATGATAATCCCGTACTGATCGGCGGGGATTAAGAAAAAGCTGTTGGAATTTATGTCTTTCTGATGCATAAATGTTTCTCTCTCAAAAACAGTGACATTTCATTTGTGGGTGTCGAGTGTTGGCTGGCAGATGCTGGGTTATTAAATGTGATTCAGTTGAGTACATAAAGTCATTAAGTCATGTCAACGACGCGTTAGACCATTTTTATGCTTAAGTTGCAAGATCTTACTGTACTCAGGCGCAAGGCAGCCACAAGAAAAGACCGATGACAATAACAAAATTTTTATAGAATGCGTTGGCGTGTGACAATAACACATCCTTCTTGTGAAACATAGACACGCTAAAGTGGTGCCAAAGCCTTCTCACGTCATAAATACACGTAAACTTCTGATGAGAAGCAGCAAAAATTGGGCAGGCAATTTCTGCGGGCGATTACTCGGAATTTTTGTGCGCAAATTGCAAATTCTAGTTTTGTGTTTACAAAGCTTATCCTCCCACTCGCCTCACCATCATCATAAATGTCAATAAGGTAATGTAATCTAATTACTACCGACGTAAACGTGAGCCAGCCCAACCCAGCCTAGCAGCAGCCTTGTGATGCGGTGCCGTGGCACTGCGTTGTGCTGCCTATGCCTAAAGGGTCATGCATCATGAACGGTAAAGTAAACAAAAATTAGCCTTATCGATTACCATTACCATTACCACTATTATGGTCTGTCATTATGTTGCTTTGCTCGCTGCTGCCGTTGCTCATTTGCACTCGACACTCCACCGCATTGGCTTCGAGTCGGCTTCGACAATCAATAAAGAATCATTGAACTCGATGATTTGAAAACAATAGCAAGCGCACGAGCTCGAGTGCATACTTTGCTTGCTTGGCAAGTGACAAGTGAAATGCTGGCAAGATTATGGTTATTTAAATGTCACATTCATATCAACTTCTGTAGTATTTTCGACTTTACTTTGCGCGACGCAGAAGGTTTATCATAATGCTGTGCAGTACGCACTGTAATTAACTTTTATTATGATTACAGTTTGCTTTGTCCTTTGCTCAACTAATGAAAGGTTGTAAGTTTCATGTGCGCGTATGAAGTTCGCGTACGTGCCGCGCCGTGATCTCAATTTGCATAGACCTTATTCAGTCATTCTGCACTGTAACTGCAAGTGTTTGAACAAAAATCTGAGCAAAACTTTATTTGCACTCTTCGTCATCCAAAAACCAAAATGGTCGGTCAATTTTGCATTGCAGATTGCAGATCGCGAATTCCGAGTGTTCGCACTTGGCACTCAACTCACCGTGGTGCGACTCCGTGGCGTAATTCTGTGTAATAATTAATTTCGCTTGGTTTGTGCGCATAATTTACGTGCTTGTCTTCACGTAATTTCGTTGCACATAGTAAAACACTAATAAAAGTGAGAACTTAGAACACGGTACACAGAAAGGTGAGTGCCCCGCAGTTTTTCTCTCGCGCTACTCATCTTCATGCTTGCAACAGATACACAATACGAATGCGTGCTTAGCTACGCACTTGTTCAATGTTACGTAAATACGGCTCAGTCAGCTCCTCAGCTGCTTTTCACAAGTTGTCGGATTAAACTCACCTTCAAACCTTTGTGTCATGGTCAAATTCTGTTACAATTCGAGAGATACCTTCGAAACAGCAAATGCGCATTTGAAAAACTAGCATCTACGAATTTCTGAACTTTTCCGTGCTGAGTAATTTCAGACTGAGTTGAAATATTTTGAAATCCGTAAATTCCGAGCTGACTTGACTCCCGTAATTCGCCCACAACAAAGAAACGAGGCTGTCAAAATAAAATCATGATAAATCAAAAATGAGCACTTTCATCATCATCATCGAATAAGGGCTAAGCTGCATGAATCTATTTACATGAAGTTGGCTTTGAATGATGGGCTTTGCTAGTACATCGATTGAATTCTAATGATGTGTATTATAGCTGAGTAGCCGCTCCTGCTCAAGCAGCCAGGTTGGCTGCTTCTCCGAAGACACAGCCACGCAGTTTACGTGCACAGGGTTCTTCATACTCTTTTGTGCTTGCCCACCTTCCCTTCTGGCAATTAACTTTTAATTCTGAATAATATTATCAAAAGTGCTGGATGCGATGAGATGGAAAATGAAATCACGAGACAAAACGTTGAAGAAAAGGAGTTATTAGCGATCTCATAATATTTATGATTATTACAAGCAGCACGGCACAAAAGTCCCAGCTAGGTCCGAGTCGAGTTTGTTTCAGAAATTGGTTGCTTTCAATAATGATAAGGCTCGTTCTTCTTTCGTGCTTGGCTTCATGTTTCCTTCCTGCGACTATGATTCTTGAAACGAAAAGTAACCCTTCGGTTACCTCCTACTTACTTTACTAGAACCCTCGAAGGGAACAATCAGATTCCTTTCTATTATTATTAATACTGGTTAAATTATCATGTGGAGATGTTTAGTAGGTGTTTACATACAAGGCTTGGGGAGATGAATTGGAAGAGTAGCTCGATCGAGTAAGAAGGTTAAAAGATGAAAGTCTAATACATGTGGTTAAAATTTGCTCTCGATCATTTTCGTCACGCAACCCTCTTTTTTACAAAAGCAACAAACAGGTACCGGGTTCCTGTATTTTGAAATCCTTACCAATGTTGGCCTGCTGAGTAAATGATGCTCCACAAATTTTTGCTGCATTTTTTCGAAAACTGCGTAAAACGGCTGAAAGCGCTTATCACTAATTAAAGGTTTAAAAATCAAAACCACGCAAATTGGAATGTATGAGTCACAATTATCCAAAATAATTTACGTATTCAATCAACACTCAATTCTATAGTCAACCAATCATGGTCTTGTGGTATGGCAAATCATGGCAAAGTGCGAAGCGTTGGTGAAACGTAGGCCTTTCTGGTCGCATCATTGAGAAAACTCAGTCACATAACCAGCGTCTAAATGCTAACAATCTTAATTAAGTCATGTATTGGGCCTGAGACCTTGTCACTTCACTCCTCCAAGTGACACGCCTCTTTGTTTTTCCTCTTGCAGAATGTCATCATCCACAAGTGCGTAAGGCGTAAGCAGGAGCATTCGCATTCGCATTGGCAAGGACACACCGCGAAGCAAAGCAGCAAGAATCACACGAAGGTAAACTTTTCCTTCATTTCTTTTTATTTTCCCGATCAGACAAGGTGATAATTTATTGTTCGCGTTCAGAATTCACAGTCATTCTTTCCACTTTACCAATAATCTATGTACGTGCGGCAGATACGCTTACGCGAAGCAAAGTTTCGTGTGTCAGATTCCGCGAACAAAGACTGATATTATACTTTGCACAGCGAGTTTGCTGTTGCTGTACAGAGAACGACGGCGGCGCGGTATGAGAGAAGAAGACTCGAATAGACTTTGTGCGGGCAGGATGAAGGAAACTCGAAGAAGTTGTGTTCTCTTCGGTTATTCGTCTTCGTTCTTTCCTTTTTATATTTTGAAGTTGAGTGAAAAAGACTGTGTAATAAACTGACTGCGTGTGTGCATGAAAAAGCGGAGACTAAGGCCGAAGCAGAAAAACTGCTGCTCGGGATCGATATTACATTGTATATGATAAGGACCGAAATAATAATGTTCCCGAAAAGTTCTCAACAAAGTTCCTCTCTACACGACATACTCGACACTCCAAATACCAAATGCACGCTTCCATTTCAGCAGCCGTGCATTAAAAATTCCATATTACAGGCATGCAAAACCCTCACCGCACCCGCACTCAAGCTGTTCTGCGCTGTACCGCCGACGTTATCTGCGTCAGGTAGATTGTAGATTCACTCGCTGGAGGAATTTGAAATCTTGGCGAATTTTCTTTGAATAAGTAATAATAACACGAGTGCTCCATAGAAAGAAGTTTAGCAGAAGTTATTTCATATTCTGTCATCTTTAGTTTGCTTTGCCTTGCCTCACTTTGCCAGTTTGCCAGCATCAGCATAACCTTCCACTTCTCACATCCCGTCCAAATCGAGTACGGGCAAAGCACTTTGTACTTCTCTGCCTTTGCCTTTACCCATTCTCGTCTTATTTTATGCGACATGAACTCAAACTGTCTTTGACAAAGTAACGAGGTACGCGTTCGCGTACTTGTTCAGGGCTCACTTGTTATCACGTAGGCAGGCAGCGAGCGACCCTTTTTATTATGAAAAAGAGAAATATGGGCAAGAATTCGTATTGAAGTATTTTACAAACTGAGCCTTTGCTTCGTTGGTTTTGCACCTTGTTGATGGTTAATTCCTTTGCGTCCACTTTGTACTTTGTGCTCGAGTTCTTTTTAAATGTCCATATTTTTGGTTGAACCAATCTTGCCTTGCTGGAATAAAGCACAGCGCATAAAGTCCAGAAGTAAGAGCACAAGACCTCGCGGAAGAGATTTAAATTCATCAACAAAGAGTTGTAATGTTAACATAACGCATTCATTCATCTCATCTCTTCATCTTGTGTGGCTTGGCATGTGATTCTATTATTGTCATGACTGAAGTGCATGTAAAACCAGACCGGATGTGCTACGAACTGCACTTCTTCCGTATATTTGAATTGAAGAATGACTGAACCGTACGCGTATGAGTTTGAACTTACGCGTAGCCTGCGCGAACAATACATTGCACTTTCAGAAGCAGGGCAGAGAAAAAAACGGTCTGCGTACGTACGAGTAAAGTAAATGATGAGAGAACAAGAGAAATGGATTAATAAAAATCAGTTTGTAGGGCCTGCTTGCCTGCCACTAAGATACAAAAGCACTCATCTTTAAAAATGAAATATACAAATGGCAACTAGAAAAAGCGTTCGCCGACTCAGAAGAAGTTGCAGAAGGGAAATTGTGATTTATCTTTTCCTCTGAAACCGATATTCATAAAATGTGGAGAGAACAGAGTAGAACAGAGCATATTGGCTTTATTTTAAAAGTCCGCCTTGCCATAAAGAGATCACTGCCATAAAATCATGAGGCATGGACCAAATGCGGGTTGAGGATGCAGAAAATGGAATTTGGAATATTCAATCTTGAGGCTGCGGCTGCGATCGAAGCTTTCCGCAACAATTTTGCGATGTGTGCGTATAAAATATGTTATTACAATGGAAGCATGTTTCATGATATAGCATGGTTTTTCGTTGGAAATGATAAGGCACTGGGGTCGAGTTAGGCAAGCAAGAGAAAAGGCCAAGAAGGGAATTCCTTGCACATGCAAGATGAAACGAAACAAGTCCGAGTTGGCTCGAGCCCTGCTTCTGATGCACATGCTCCACATTTTATAAACCTGCGTAATGTCTGACAAAGCCCGTTTTAAATTTCAAATCCGGTGAATTTCGAATACAAATATGAGAGACTGTAGACTGTAGGTCGGTTGAACCGAAACATATTTCAGATTCATATTTCTTGTCATGATATTCCGCAGATACAGTCAAGCCAGTCAGTCTTAAATACTGGACCGATGGGGTTTATGAATGGAGAAGTTACTACAACCTGCGCTGTGCTGTGTTTCAATGTGACTTACACATTTGTATTTGTATTCTATGGCACCGTATTCTTTTCCTTTTTCTATTTTGGAAAGATGTACCGTGTTAGCAAGAAAGAAGCTGTGCTGTAGCAACCAGCCATCCAGGCCATCATCATCTTCGTCATCATCTGCTCACTAGCTCATGTAAATAGAGGGGTTGTACTCGTGAAACTGAACTTAGAAAAATTGTGCCACAAAGTGCTTAAGACTCAATGCTCGTGCAGACTCGCATCGCATCTACCCAGTGAAGAGTGAGCATAGTTTGGCTAGCATTGCGTTAAGCTGTGGATTTCCTCTGTCTTTTGTTTCCTCCACGCCTCGCATTACCTCGCATTGAGCATTGCTCCAAGCACGAAAAGGCACGGATTCAGTTTACACGTCTCCATTTAATTATCCAGACAATGTTTTGCGATTGAGTGGTCGCACCTGCAATTGGATAACTGACAAATGAAGTCGTTTCGCAGTGATGAACTTCAGAGGGCAGGGGATCGCGATGACACAAAGTCGTACATATGAATGAGGGCACGAGCAACATCATAATACCATATGAATTCATTCTCGAGTAAACATATTCACCATTCACGAGTCGCGGCTGCTAAAATGTTCTCATTCTCATTTCCGATGGATAAAAGCAAGGCAAGAAGGCAAGTTCTTAAATAAATGAAAATTTTGTTCAGCTGGCTTCATAAAAGCGACAGTCGTGCCTGAGTATACGAAATCACTAAGCAGGGCTTCCGAAAGTAGAATTTCACTGCGCTGCTGAATCGAGTTTGTCGCTGGAGCCGGAGCTCAAGTCTTTCCCTTCCGTGTCTATATCTCCGATTGCACTTGCTCCACTCCTGCCTGCGTCTCGCCCTCGTGATTCTCTTACATCCACTACGTATTTGGCCTTTGTAAAATTCTCCTTCACTTTTCCACTCTCTTCTCCTTTGACAACTTCTTCCACTTGAGTTGATCTTATTCCCTTTCTCTCATCTTACTATTTTATATTATTTACAGTTTGTTGTGAGAAAATAGGAAAGCGAGAGACGAAAATGAGATAATAACATAAACTAAAGTAGTGCCATGCGGAAAAAACTTTCATGACATGACAGATAACAAATTAAGCGCGGGGTTCGGAAGACACAATAAAAGACAGAGTTGAAATTGTTTCCATCAACTCGCTTTCATAAATATTCAAATCCCAATTTATTGAAACTGTAATTTTCCCGGAACCCACGCATAAGGCCAAAGCGACTAATTCAACTTTGTGGAATTAATTCAGCAGTTTTCGAGCCAATGCACCGAATGAATTATTGCTCGAGTTCAAGTAATTTTTCTCATTACTCAATTCTTTTCATATTCGTCAACCTTACGCGCATCAAGTGCTTTTGGCTTTTGTCCGCGGAACAATACAAAAATTCGACACTGTAGGTGGCAAGAGGGTTAGCTTCTCCTGTCCCTAAAATAACATTGAGCTCGTCCGGGCTAAAATAAAACAAACCAGGTTTCATGGCTCATTGCTGGGCTCGAGTTGGTTTGTCGGATCGCGGCAGATCGTCGCGTCATCATCTCTAAATCATCTTCCTGCTCAAAATCTCTACGCTTCTAGACCTACGTTTGCGGTGTAATAATACACTTGAAGCGCCGGAGTCGAGAGAACTTTTCCACTTTTCCCTTTTACTTTGCCGAACTTATGAAAGACGAAACACGAAAAAAATCTCACCATGAAGTTTTTGACGAAAGATTCATTCCGTATAATATTCACATCTGATTCAGTGCAGTGAGTTGTAGTGCGGTAATCGAAGTTCTTTTGCTCTGAGTCTGATTTCACTTGGGCAACTCGTGCGTTCTTGATTCTCCTGTCGGGTTTCATCATCATCAACATACCACACTCCATATAACAAGAATTACACACAGTCGGCACTACATGAAGAATGAAATGCCTTATTAGGACCAAGAAGCTTGTGCTCTGTTCAAACGGAGGCTTCTAGCTGTGAATCAAATGAAATGCTGCTCTCTCATTCGCATTGAATTCCAACATTAAAAGTTACCGAGTTGCTTCTCATTATCATTAATTTGTTAGCATTGTACAAATTACATCAAACTGACATTTGCCATTTATGCCAACCTGCACTTGCAAATACAGCAAGCAGGCGAACGGTGCACTACTTCGTTCGACCGTAACTGCGATTTATGACACTGTGCTGTCTTTTTCTGTCGTGCACTAATTCCGCGCTCATGGCTAATTTGAAAATTAGAATTCACGCTTTTCACTTGATCATGAAATCTCTCCGCTGCTTGTTCACGTGCTTGGTGCTTGTCAAATTATGTCTTAATTATGCCTTGCTTCATTTGCCATTTGCGTCTTGCACAATTTTGGCTTATTCCTGGTTGAAAGTACGTGAATTCACGCGTTGGATTTTGCTCGCATCAGCACGAAGGAATTTCTGTCCATAACTCACATATCTCATTGTGCCGAAGGATAAAACATAAATAATATCCAGCCAGTTCTTCCCATGCCCATTATTCTATATTTGAGAATATGAGTCGAAAATTGCTTGTTGCTGTTACACTGTTACAGTGCGTAGTCATCAGGTGAATGGACGAAATGTATGTGCAAGAATTTCTTCACAGTGCCTGACTCCGACTGGCTTCAGCCGCGAGTACGGTTCTCTATTTACTTTTTTATTCCCACCTTGTTTTCTGCATTTTTCTCATCTGTCTGAAAATCTGGTTTTAAGAATGACTGTCACGAGTAGCCGTCTACCGTCGAGTCGGAAGCGTAGCAGACGTGCTACATGGCCATGGTTAATAGCATGGCCTGGCGAATAGCAAGCATAGCGACTAGCGAATGTAGTACTCAATGTTTGGAACAAGTTACATTTTTGTTTTTGTGGCTTATGTAATCTGTAATAATCTTTCACGCATTCAGAATACGAATTTATTTCACTCCTTCACTCGCCTGTAAATTGTGCATGTTTTCTTCTTCGTGCATGTTCTTTGAGGTTAATTAAATACCACAAGACTGATTAATTAGCTTCTCCATGTTGAAAGTTTCAACTTTTGAGATTTCGTGTTCAAGCATTGCTGTACGCATCGCAAAGAAATGGAAACTACCTGGAGCTAGATTTTGACCTTAACTGAGCTGAAGTGCAGCCGAAGCCAAAAGCCGGTCATTTCGGAGCAGAGAAGCGAAGGAAGACAGAAGAATAATACAAAGTGATGTCAGCTGTCCTAATAATATAAATATCCCTTCCCAGTATAAAGAATGGCAAAAGAAATTGTTGTGGACAGCAGCAACAGCCAGCAGCATGAGAATTCTTTCTGAGCAGCCTGTCATGAGCTGAACCGAGCAACGAGAAGGAAGAAGACGGCAAGCAAACGAGAATACTGCACTGCTGCACCGCGTTCTTATTTCTCGTTCTCAGCCCTTGAACACATTGTTAACAACAAAGGAATAAAAACTCATAAAGTGCACTGCAATCTGCAGAGTTCAGACTGGTTTATAATGCGATACGCAATTGCCTTTCCTGCATTCATCTGGCTAAGCCAGAGCCAAAATTCTTGCTTTGTCAATGGATTAAATCAAATGTTTTCTGCATTCAGAGATTTGAATCAGACGTATTTTTCTAAATGATATTACAGAACAACAATAATAAAAATGCAATTTTATGCTTTCCATATCGTATTAACTCGTAACTCGCATTCATTTAGCATTTGGTAACATAACAATGTTATGAGAGCATTCTTACCCTTTGGCCACAGGCGAGGCGTTTAGCGTTACTGCTTATGACAGGCTGGCTGGGCATAATTGTAATTATTGAGGTACGATCTCGCGTCTTGTCTTGCCTGCTTTGAGCTTGAGCCTAATTGTATTGTATTTCTATCTGTATTGAAGACTGAACACTTCAACAGCCGCACCGTCTCGACTTGGACTTACACTTTTGCCTCTGCCCTGCTTGCTCTGATGAATTCATAATAGCAATAGGAATAGTGGCCGGTCGAGCTGAGCCGTGTCTTTCTTCAGCGGATTCTCAAGCTCGTGTTCGTGTCGTGTTTACGCTGAGCACGTCCTCCTGAATGAATATCACTCGAGTGCTCGGACAGACTGCAGAAGTGCAATGCATAATTTACAAAGCGCAGAGAAGAGCATTTATTGAGAACACTGACCCTTTCATTTTGTCTTAAATTTTTAACATCGAACCAGAACTCTACTGGCAAGCGCGGTGTTTGTGTTTGCAGGTGCAATGTTGATCCAACATCGAAGTCGAATTTATTCCAAGTAATGGGTATTAAAACAATCAGGCGATGAACGGTTATGACTTATAAATGAAAATCCATTACAGGGAAGTATTGATTAAATACAAGAAGGAATTACAATTATGGCTTGGCTGAGCGAAAGCAAGGCTTGTGCCCATTTTATATTACTACAGTAATAATTAACACACGTGTCGTGCGAATGCGATGGACGCGACGCAGAATTGTTTTACTGCTAAATAAGGCATGATTTGATTCGAATTGATTCGCCAGAGTGAGAGGAAGAGGATGTACGAGGATGAGAAGCATAGGAGAGGCCCGAGAACGCGATTCCAAACACATTTCAAAATATTTATGCTTATATTATGACTGCTTTTATTAATATTCCTGTTCAGTTGCGTAATAATAAGGAAAAGAAAGAGAGAGCCCATTTCCTCTTTTTCGTTATGGCGTAGTGGAACACTTTTTCTCTCTGAAACTGCTTTTTCCGTCCTTGTTATTGCATTACCTCCTTCACCTTGCTCCCTTTGTATTTGTACTGCGATCTCACGGATCGTGTGCACCGACTGTCGACTATCCTGCTTATTGCTTTGCCTTCCTATATCTTCACTCCCCGTGTAAAGTATTATGCCTGCCTTTTGCCATGCTGGCCTCTGCTCACTTGTAATATTATCATCATTATTGCTCAGTGCCCGTAATGTCTGTTAAAATCATGCTGAGCGTGATGAGACTCTGAAAACACGGGCACAAGGTAACGCACACGCGGTCGTTGCGTTGCCGTTCCAGTCTCGCACGAATCGAACTCTGCTCTTTCCACTAAACTCGTAAGAGTAGTATTACGACTGGACCGACGCGTATATTGCTGCCACTTTCTGCATCGTATAATTCCTGGAATTAAATGGAAACAGTGCTTATGAAGTTCCGAATGGCGAAGGCGGCGATGGCGAATACACAAAATACATAGCACGGTGAGAGTCACATTCAAAGGTAATGGGAATGAGAATGGCAAGACAGGAATATTAGATTGAGGAAAGAAGAGAAAAGAAGAAAATATTACAATCGATCCTTTATAGTCACCAGTCACTGACTGCTTCGCGCACGGCACGCCACTGCATCGCTTCGCTGTGACTTTGGCTGTGCTTTGTGGAATTGGAATTTGAGAGCCAGCCAGCCAGTCTGTATCTACAAAATCATATGTACACATGAGAATTTTCTAGTTGAATACATTTGAAATAAAACAAATGTATGGAAAGAAAATAAAACCAAAGCACCTCGCCTTGTCTGCCTGCCTTCAAAGGCTTCTGCAGCTTTCAGCTTACGAGCCAAGCCAGGCTCCTGCGTCGTTCTTTACGAGCCTGTCTCGCGCACAGAGTCAAAATAAGAATTTTGCCCTATCAAATCACACGATATTTATTACTGTATATGTTTCGGAATCTGAAAATGGTGCATGCAAAGTTTATTGCTCAATACACGCTTATTTAGCGGCAGCAAAGTTTATAACACATATTTCAGATTTATTTCTGTTTTTATGCCTTCGCTCCGCCGAGGCTTAATAAAACACACAAAGTTTTTGTAAATAATGAAAACTTGTCATGAGATGTTTTGCTCTCGTGCTGTGCACGCACTGAATCGCACTGTGGCCACATGTGAATGCGAATCCACCAGTTACGTGCACATTCGTATGGCTCGAATGCAGGACGCGGAATGGCAGAATGCTGCTTAGGGATATTTTATAATTCACTTTACACCAAAGTTGCGAAAGTGGTTTTTAATTTAATTGGAACAAATTGCACACCTTAATCCTGTAATCATATTGCAACGAATCCTAAACCAACACTAAAGCCCGAGTCTGAGACATGATACACTCTGACCTGTGCAACGAAAGCGGCTCGGTGCATCTTTCTGGCATCGCAATGAATGGCAGTACTGAAATGAAGGCGACTTTATCATAAGGATTGCAACATTTTCAGATCATTAAATTCATCTCGAATTAAAACCGCAAGTCGCTGATAAACTTAATTTATCAATTCGAGCTTTAAAAACGAGCGTCGCGTCGCGAGTTTGAAAAGTTGTGGCAATCTTGGGCCCAAAGTTTCAAAGCGCATTTGTTTCCAATTGCACGAAGCGACTGCGGCCGCATTATAAATGACGCTTTGAGCACAAGCACAAACTATTGAAAGTTTCAACTCAAAGACTTGCCAGTGCCATTATTTCAAACTCAGAAAACTGGTTTCGTACGTTTTTGTGATTGAGGAAAAATGTAATTATAATGGTAATACTATACGGCTATAATAACGATCATTAGAATGATGAATAAAATGATGACGAAATCTTGTAGTAGTTGGCAACATTTGTACGAGCAGCGATTCAGCGATTCATATTCAGCATTCACTCACATTTTATTCAAATCTTCTAATTCTATTCTTACGACTGCGCTTCGGGATTCTTTATCACTGTCATCTTGTTCATTTGCTAGTGGACTGCTGTGCTGTGGTTTCGACCTCATCTTCGTTCCTTCCTCAATTCTCATTAATAATACGACGCGAGCGATGAGCCGATGAGCAAATTTGATGAGAAACAATGACAATGTCCCTTTTAACCCGTTTCATTTGCTGCCTTTCGCCTTCGTCTTCTCGAATGCTCTTGGCGATCCGGCAATGCCGTTCGCATTTTTATTGAATTATCGATTTGACGCATTATTTCACAGTTTTCCGGCTGCCTGACCAATTGATCATTATCTCCGAGTTGGATGAATACAAATCACGATGACGGCCATGTAATTGGAAGCCGCATAAAATATTTACGTTGGAAATGGAATTAGGAATATTACGCCGAATATTTATGCAATGAAATGGTCCAACATGGATTTGTCATTGCTTCATTGCCTCTGCAGTTGCCCTCGCTGCCGATGCTGTGTTCACTTGTGTTACGCAATGGCATATCAGTTGCAGTCTTCGAGCAGCTGGCTCAGCCATAGCCAGGCTACGGACGGAGCGGCCACGGCACCGCAGGAAAAGCAGAAGCTAGCTGGCTTGAACTTGTGTTCGCGTTTTCGCAACGCACTCGATAAGAGTTTGGAGAATTTTTTATACTTTTTTGATTGCGTGAAGCCAACCACGCACATTTCCGGGTAATAATAGCAAAACTAATTCAGCCTGTCTGTTTTTCTCTCTCGTTGAGCTCTGAGCTCTCCTTTCAACTCTTTTCATCAACGCAACTCCGGCATGGTTGCCTGCTTGGTCGGTCGGCTAAGCCCTGCAACCTCAAAACTTGTGTAAATCCTCGCGCTGGCTTGCCTGGCTTTTGATGCATCTTCCTTCTTTTCTAACCAAAAATTACATTCAATAAGTTGCTGAATGCCGCTGAATCCGGTGCCAGGCCCAGTGTAATGACGCCGTATGCTTAACCAAAGGCCTCTGTGGTCTTTGTTCTTGTGGGAAGGAATTACAAAATCCATTCAAATACAAATACCAGAATTAAGCACAAAGCATTCTGCTGTTTTCTGAAGATGGTAGTCAAATAAAATGTTAATAAAATATGTGAGAGCCGCGATGCGATGTGATACGATACGATGATGGGGTGAGATGAAGTCGTAGTCGTAGTCATAGTCGTCGTATTGTGTGAAACACATCCGTTTATATGCATTAGGTTTCATTATTGTTGAAAAGAATGCGATCGCGATGAACAGTGCAGCAAGCCGTTGTCTACCAGCAGCAGCAGCGGCACTCACTCCAAATGCATAAAAATACAAAATGAGCGACTTGCACTTTGTATTTGTATACAAAGTACGCGTACGCGTTAGTACAGACGAATGAAGCTAAAGCTAAAGTTCAGTTCAGTCTTCAAAACTGTTTACAGGCTTAATCGATAATTTCTTCGTGTAGGACTTTGCGATCCACACCACAGCTAAGCTCTCTCCCATTCTTCTTCCCACTCCACAACTTTACCAACAGATTTTATGTCTGCTGCCTGACTGCCTGCCATGTAATTGTAATTTTACGTTACCCTTCTTCGTGCTCGAATAATGCGTCGCGAGCTGCAAAAGTCAGTCAGTCACATAATAATCATATACGATATATGGCACGGCATGGGCATTGCATTATTATATTGGCTTGGCTTGGCTTTGACTGTGGTTTTGATCTAGATTTCTGAGAGGTCTCGCAGAATATTAAATTGTCCACTACGCAGAAGGACATTGCATGTCCAATGCTTTTCTTGTCTTCGTGTAACGCAATTCCACTCATTCATTCGACGAATTCGCCCTCGCTACGTTTCTTTTCTATTTCTGCGTAATTTCTGAAATGAAACTCTATTTTGGATTTTTGCGTTCGATTAAAGCCTTTCCACTTTCCACTTTTATGCCTAGTGCTTGACATGGACGTGTCGGAGTCGTATCGAATTAAGTACAGCATTCTTAACCTTTTGCAGTACTCAATAAATTAAGCATAAAAATCTCCACTTTTCTGTGCGCTTACGCGTTCAAACTGTTTGCTACAGCTTTGGTTACCTCAAAATTAGAATAATATGAATACAAAATCTCAATGTCATTTAAATTGAGGTTGTGTTACAAATTAAGTTTTTGTGCGCCACAATGAAACCATCACCACACAGAAAGAAGTCAAGCCAACCCAAGCCAACAGAACAGCGTAGGGCTCGCTGCTCTCCCAATCTGCGCATTGTGCAATACAACTTCATGCAATATTCGACGCCTGATGCGTGTATGGCCAGCAGAGCAAAGGAGTAATAAAAATAGCATGACTTTTCCATCGCGCGTCGTGCACGTACAACTTTAAATACGTAAGAAAAAGAATGTTATTGTTATAATGTGTGCATTTATTACATTGTTATTATTTTCATTAGAGTATTAAAATTATCGTAATATTATTTTTAATGGCTTATAGAAAAATTGAGAGATATTTTGTATTCGGCTCGAGAACGCAGGCGAAGGCGAAAAAGTCATTTCGTTCCGTTTGGATGATGAAGCAACCTTTGCTTAGCTCAGTCGCTCAACACGGCAGCGAAGTAACAAGTACAAAGCTGCTGTTGCTGTGTACTGTTGTATGCACTGCGCTCATGTCGACCAACTCCTCTTTTTCTCCTCTTTATCAGCCCAGCAAGCACAAAACTCGTCATAGTCATATTAGATTCACAATTGTTATTGTATGAGTGTGGGGAATAATGCATAAAGTTTAAGTATCTGCAGCCAAAGTAAACTTAGGCAAACATCCCAATAAAAACAGACACAAACTATGCACGCAGACAAAGTTATCTGTACTTTGAGGTTTTGGATTGAGAATTGAGTACAGGGTGAGATGAGACTCAATTAACCTGCCACGTCACTTCGCCACCTAAGCGAATTAGCTGGAAAGGAGATGCATTAAATGCGTCAGCAGTCGCAAACGAATCACACATAATCGAAATCTAAGTTAGTTAAAACTGGAGGACGTTCGACCGACGATTTGTCCTGAATTGGAGAAAGTAATTTTAGGACACGTGCAAGGTTATAATCGCAAATTCTTGTATAATTTCAAAGAAAGCGCAGTCAAAAGCCATTGCAATTCATATGTCGCTGGATTTGTGAATTTACTGCTTTTATCTCGGGCCATACCTTCTCCAAGATCAAGACCGCCGTGTTATGCTTCTTTGCACGCATTTCACATTTGCATTCCATTTATAACTTTCTTCATGCACTCCAGAATGCACTCCAGAATGCACTCCATGTTAAATGGTTACAGGATAAGGAAGTTTGCGACCGGAGCGCAGTGGCAGTGCACTGCACAAGTCATCCTGTACGCTCGGAGTTGCATTTCATACACAATGCACAAATTGAAAATTAGTGTTATGCATTGTAACAGCCGTATAATGCTCTGCCACGGTAAAAGTGAGGCTGAATGCAGTGCGAGTACGTTTGTCGACCGTCCTTACCACGACTAACTGCGATTGCAAGTACGTACTGCTAGCGAACAATGTAACAGTTTTTTGTCTGCTCTCGCCTTCCACTGCACACACTCTCGAGCCCGTACATGCTTTGCTTTACGTACACGTTCAGCAGAAATCTTCATCCTCATCATCATCTCATCGTGCTCCTCTAATCAAGAACCCTTCAGTTGTTATAATCAGGTCAGACTGAGAGGAGGTGTCTGTCTACCGCCTGCGCCTGCACTGCTTAACTCGCTACTACTCTATTAGCTCTTCATAAAACCTTGTGTCTCGTGTTAACTCGCCTTGTGTCTTGTCGCAACAAACTCAAACTCCTTAGTGCTCATTGCGTTTGCTTTGTACGAATTAGTGAATACTTTGTTCGCTCATGCATCGTCCCTGATCACAAAATTCAACCTCACACGCTGACGGACGCCGATTTGTGTCTCACATCGCACACAACCATAAACATTGCATTGCTGCTGCTTTCTTGTCCTGCCACAATTTGTAAACACAAATATTTATTTATACGACTCAACAGCCAAGCCACGCCACGCTAATTTCTGTGTTAAATCAAAAGGGAGAAGAGAAGTTGAGACCAAGCGAAAAAATCTCCCTAATTAAGCGTTGCCTCTTCAGTGCGAGTGAGTTTTTTGCCTATCGCATCGCGTAGCGTGAATTTGGTTGCGTACTTTGAGCAAATGATCATCATTGACAACGACAACGACGTACTACATCATTATCAGCAGTGGCAGTGGCAGCATCCTCGTCACAGCCAAAGTGAGCTATAGGCTTCATCGACTTTGGCAAGGCAAGTGCTCTGCGATCGTGTGATCACAGCTCATAAAAAAGAAATCCAAGGCTACGATACAGTTTGGCAGATTGCTAGTCCGCAGTTGGCTCTTTGTTTACACACATGTGATCCAGCGGACGTTTGCAAGTCGCAAGTGTTGAGTGCAGTTGCAAGACGTTGTTGCAACTCTCTGGTGAATATCAACTGCTTTTGCCCTTCGTCAGAAATTCGTGAAAGAGAGTTTAACAGAATTGATTCTATTCTTGGATTAGAAAGTCCACATCATCCTTTGCCTTGCCGTCTTCTGTCGAATCTTATGAGCTTTGACCGAATCCTGTCTTGATTGGGTTTGGCCAGTTAATAGGACCAGGTTTTTGAAGGTACCGTACAATTAAATTTGATAATCTGCGCTGCACAAGTCTACTAATTTACCATGATTTTATGGCACTTCAAGTTTTTATCGTTTATCGTATCGTGTCGTCGTCGTGCTGGCTCAGTAGAGATCAAGTTACTATGGTATTTAGCTCGTGTTGTGATGAATGCGTGATATTTTTATTGGTCACGTATCTTGAGATTTTTGGTACAAGGCTATTTGTCTATGACATGCATGCATGATATGCATGTTTTCAATGCAATTGGGTCTCAGTTAGTCTTAAGTTGAAAAAATGTGACGACTGCGTCGCAAAACGGCGAAACCTAGCATTTTATTACCTCATTCTGCAAAAATGTAATACAAATTCACAGATCTTGTCAGCCATAAATGCACGAGACAGGACAGATTGAAAGCTTAAAATGATCACAGCATTTGCATATGGTCAATTTAGGTTCAGGAAAGCAGCAACTCATTAAATCAAACCCGTCGCGAGTCGTTTTAATGTCCCTCTTCTCCCCTGTGCCCTTCACTGGCTGCTGACGCTGACGAGTGTTTTCTGTAACCGTATCAGGCTGTAAACATGAAAAGCATGACATAGTAAAAATTAGCCTGGCTAGCAGCGTATTAAGTGTAAGCCAGAATAGCAATAGCACGTAGTAATCAGTTTTACGAAGAGAGAGTTTACAGTTTATTCACTAGAACCATAATCTGAGCCAAGCACCAAGCATGGTGCTGGTGTTTGGGGCTCAGCTGCATAGGCAGACGCGAATCGAAGCCACGTTGAAAGCGCAACGCATCAGCAACAAGTTATTTTGTGAATGACATTGTGCTGACCTTTTTTCTATACGCAAGAGCCTGAAGCCAAGCCACGCCAGTACTGAAGTTACTGCGATCTGCGATGTAACACGAGTAACAGAAACAAAAACAGAAGGCCAGTGCTAATGTGAATGCGAATGCGAACATCTCTGTATCAATAATCAATAAAAAAAAAGCATTCACGGCGTTAATTTCGCAAGATTTCCAAATTGCAACTTTATACTTGAATTGAGTTTGGCATTCGGCTTTTCGCTTCATTAGTTTTACATAATAGAGACGGCGTACGCGACATTCAATCAAGGCAACCATCAGTAGTAATGAGCGTTCTTCGCAAACGCAAGCTCTGAGCTTCATAATCACAACTCATAATTATGGCATGGCATAGAACTTATTGACTTTGACATCGGAACGTCGCCGCAACTCCCACAACCCGACGAGGCGATGGCGATGATGATGACGCGTTTTGAGAACTGCGAGAAAAAGCAATAAATTCCTGCAGAAACGTTGAGACAAAGGCTGAAACTCACTTGCACAGTCTGTGAGTGACTGAGATTGGTAAACATGTTCTAGAATAAGAAAACCGCAGCCGCAGAAAGCAGAACCACCGACCGAGTTTGAAACGGTATCGACGTCCACGCCATACGCAAATGACGAGCAACAATTGTTTTCCACACCGCAGCTTGCATCAGTTACATAATCACAATAACCTGAATCAGGGCATAGCATATTTTCACGATGAGTGTCGCGACTGGCGATTGCAAACAAGCGCACCCATTTCCAGCTCCATCATGCCAGTGACAGTGACAGTGACAATGTCATTCTAGTTAATGCTATCTTTCTTTATCTGGCGTGGGAACGGCGAATGGGACATGTTATCGTTCACGCACCCACATTCCTTACCTTCATGATCGTGACTCAAATTGCGCATCGCATCACACCGAATCATGACCTTACCTCCTGACACACAAGTGATTCGGGCATGCATGTGGTTCAGTCCATCACTCCAACAGGATGACGAATGCTCGAGATTGGCACGATTACGTCATACGGACTGCTGACCGAAGTATTCGGCCCTCGCATCGTATTGTGGTTGTATTTTTAAAAGTATGACTTGTTCATCAAGTTGACTGGCATGCTTTTGTGGCGCAAATCAATATTAATGTTTAATTAGTCACAATAACGCCGTTTTGAGTCATAAAATTATGGTTCACTGTGCCGTTCGCTGTTAAACCAAAGTGAAACAACAAATGGCTAGCCGGTTAAAGCCAACGTACGATTTAGGTGCAGATTTTGAGGCTGGCTGCCTCCTTTCCTTTGCACTACTCGTTTAATTGCGAAAGCCGAAGGAGTTTTGTAGTGCAATTCTGCAATGATTTGTTTGCACTCTCTTTTAAACCACAAATTAACAAAGCATCAGGAAACAAACGTGAAATAACAAGTTTATTTATCTCGTGAGCGAAGTTTATTCACATTACAACTGGAAGAATTTTATAAACTCATTTTTTCCTTTGTCTTTTTGTCCCTGCAGAATAACCCGAGCCACAACGACCGAGCAGCAGGCAGCAGCAGCCGGAATTTATGGTCACGGTGAAGTGAGCCCGTAATTTGTGTGTGTGAAGTGCAAAACGACGAGAAGGAGAAAAGGATCAGAAACGTGAACGAGAACGAGCTACGAGACCGAGTATTGTTGTCAGTCATCTTTAATAGAATTATAAAAACCCTGCGCCCTGCAAGATGTCTGCGTACGGACTCTCATCGACGTCCTTATCTTCGTCCCCGTTTTCTACGTCGTCTACGACCTTCAGCGGATTCTGTTCAGGAAATAATCGCCGTCCTTCCATGTTTACGGCCAAGTACCGGCAGCGAGAAGAGAGGAAAAAGGTCAGTACCTCCCATGCCAGGGCAAGCACTTTGTGGGTTGATGATGCATTGCTGTTTGCCAAGTTGCTCATTTCCCCTTTCATTTAAAGCACTCTTTACTCGCTCGCCCGAGTCCGAGCCCCGCAGCTCAGTTCAGTCATCTTTTACCCTAAATCCTTGTTCCATCGCTTTTGCTGCTTTTCACGCACGGGAAGACCAGCTCCTGACTGCCTGCTTAATTAACCCAGAATGCAGGACGCAGGATGCTCGAATGAGTACACGAGTAAAATAGTCAAAGTCAATTAATTAAAATGCAATTACAATTCATTTGCTTCACATTCACATTTGAATCATTGTCGTGCGGTGCGGCGCGGTGCGCATTGATTAATTGATTTGCATTGCTGTGCCGTCCACGTCGCTGTCGCGTTCATTATTGGCGCGCGTCCCTTTCATCTTTCGCAGCGCAGCGGTTAGCCTTGATTTTACAAAGCAAAGTGTGTAGCGAGCGGTTTGCTCGCAAGAAGCGACAATGGTTTTGACAATATACCGAAAAGCTGGCTGTACTGTATTGTGTAGAAATGGAATGCGTAAGCGTCAAACGTGTTCTGCGTAAGACGAGTGTCCAAATTAGTTTCCGGATACAGCGCACTCATTCTGGTTGGAGACAGATCCCAAATACTACAACAATTCGTTCACGCAGCCACAGCCACCTTAAACAAAGGCCGGGCTCTCCTCTCAAGTTTTCCATAATGATTTTAGTTTGGAAATCCTTTTCCTCCGAGACAACATTTAAAGTGTATAAACACTGCAAGCAGATGATCGTGGTGGTAAACTTGCTTTGCACGAGTGCGGGCACAAGCACAAGTTTGAGTCAAGTATCTGTGGCTTCGGCGTGGCAGCAGACCTGAAACGTTGAAAAAGGACAAAGGCAGAAAAGGGCAGCAGCAAGAAATGTAACGCAGAAACTTTTAAAAGTTTCTTGCGCTCAGCTGCGCTGCGTTGCGCTTTGTTCTGGCCTAGCCTACTGTATACATACCAAATTATTATTCTGTGAGCTTAACTTTATTACTTTAAATGAACAAAATATCCTTCATCTCACTTCCACCGAGCTAAGCCACTCCACCCTCAAATACGCGTACGCTGCCCTGCTCAGGCCAGACTCGCTGGTAATGAAGTATGAAGATGTGGGGTTCTTGCTTGGTTCCTCTCGTTCAATTTCACAATTTATTTACAACAACTGTCACTTTAAAGGATAAAACCTAATAATCATAATAATGGTCGTATAAATACGCACTACTGAATGATGCTGCAGGAGTGCAGAAGTACCAGATAGAGTGTGATTGCGAGTGGAGGGCTAGCCAGCAGTCAGTACGGTACAAAGAGCAAAAGCAATAGAAGGTTACTTTTTGAGCGAACGAACAGCTCCTGCTATTTCTATTGCTATATTAAGAGAAGACCCCAAACTTTGTAGTCGTATTTTGTATTTGTACAATACTGCACTGTCATTATGCCATTGTTTCTTCGTGATAAGGTTAAAACTAAAAAGTAGTTAATGGCAGCGCTATGCTTTGCTTGGTGACTGGGGCTCTTGGCTTGAGTTTTATTAGCGTACTAAAAGTGATCATGAAATAATGGAAATTTGCATGAAATCAATCGTTACGTACGGTATGCTTGGACTAGGAGCATGACGTCATGAATGCGCAAATAGTTGAGTCTTCATTTGCTAAATTCATTCATGTACCTCACAGACAGTACGAACATAAGCACAGGTATGTTTCTCATTTTATATCTCATGTGATTGTGAATGCCAAATGCGATTCGAGAGAGACGCTCTTCGCTCGCTCATCTCGCATTAGCATAAATTGTGACATTCTTTTCTTTCTTATTTAAAGTCTCATTCACTAATCTGGGCTCGACTCAGGTCGGCTGATTTGCTGGGCTCGCACACGAATTTTGGCTGCATTTAATTGCATTCGAGATTTTTCCACCTTTTTTTTGCCACGATAAGGATAAATTCCGAACTATAATCTGGCGAGTGGCGATTGAGATTGGCGATGACTGTAGTCCGAAGCTTTAGCATATTGGCTTGACGAGATTTAACCGAGCAGGAAAATACAAAATAAATATCAGCGGTACTCGAGAAGATAACTCACTTAATCCGCACCGCGTTCCCTCATGACAATAATTATTTAGACTTATCACTCTTTAATGAAGCAATTAGTACGTCATGGAGCCAGCCACATTTAATACGTAGCTCGAAGAAATGAGAGGTTTCATTTGTGTCTACTTCCACATCTATACGTGCATGCTACGGGACGGACGAAGTACCTGCCTGCAATTAACTCAGCAACTTTTCATTCATTAGTGCGAGCACAGCATAGCTACATGTATTTAGTTTTGCGTTGCGTGGCTCTCGGCTTTGGCTCTGCCTTTGCCATATTTTTTGTCTTGTCTCTTGCGTACCTCTGCGTTGCACGCTTGATGCACATTCTTAATGAAAAAGAACCTTGGTTACTTTATGTATCATGTTGTGGCTGTGGCTTCGTTTTAAAGCTTTCAAGACCGAGTTTTTTGTTCTTTGCTGTATTTCCCTTGCAAAACAAGCTGTATTGAGAGTTATTCGCATTTGTTATGCTGGCCTTTGTTCCGTGTGATTTGAGACAATGTAGCGATGGCAAAAGTGAGGTGCATACAGTATTTTGTGCGCAGCACACCGCAAATTGGAAAGTGGAATTGAAAAATTATCACGCGTAATTTTACATCTTACTGTTTGGCTGTTTTACGCCTTAAACTTTTCGTAAATGCGATTATGATGATGGTGGTGGCGTTTTATTCCTAATCACCTGAGATTGCAACAATCAAACCGCGACTGACTGACTGCTCATGATTTAGTGCGTAATACTTTTACATTAGCGAGCTTCGTTTCCTTTCACAAGACCTGACTCGAAGAACTTTTCGCTTGGGCAAAATTATCGATGCTGCTCCCTCGTCTCCGTCGCTGTTATCAGCGAACAACGAATTTTTGCGGAAAGGATTTAGTGTTGCGTGTTGATTTTCTTAATTTGTTCTCGGCTTAACTCGTGGGATTAAAAGCTTTCCGAGATTACGAATTACAAATCTGCGCTCAAAGAGCATACAGGGCACGGAGCACTTTGGAGATCCACTTGAATTATCTCTCTTATGAAAACATAACAGCTAGCGAATAAAAATCTCTTTGTTCTTTCAAGCCTTCCTTTTCTCTCCTTCATAAGACTAGGAAATTTACAGCGCAAGAAGAGAGAATGGATTTATAGCAGGAGTTGAGTTGAAGAGTGAAAGAATATGCGAGACAGAAAAGGGTTCATGTTTCTTTTGGTAATGTGCGTAATGGTAATGTGAACTTGTCATAATAAAGTTACTCATTCCTTCTCCGCCGCCCGCTCTGCTCTTCTCTTCTGCTCTGAGGTTATTAGATTTTGAGACATGGAAAGAAACTGCGACCGGCCAGGGCCAGGCCAGAGAGGAAGGAGAAAAAGAGATCTCGAATCTCCCACTTGCACGCGCAGCGCAAAGGAGAAACCTGACTTTTGACTTCAGCCTCAGCTCTTTGCTCTGGCTCACTGGAACTGAATTGGTTCTTCGAATCGGCAGTGACCGAAGAGATACAAAATTGGTCTGAGAAGTGAGGGGATATGATACGGTCAAATAATAGAAATCTTCCGAAATTCTTTCGTGAAGATGAGGATGCACATGTTCTCGATTTTCGTCGCGTCGTCGCAGGCATTGACTACTTTTAGCGGAGATTTTATGCATTAAATTGTAGCTGTTCATCGCATAATCCTAAAATGTACATGTTGCAAAGGCCACGCTGTGGATTGATCTTTGCAAAGATGACAGATCAGCTTAAACGTGCGACTATTTTGTCTTTGTCAGTAGATAAAGAGATTGATTTTTTTTGTCAGTTGTTCGCGTACACGGAGCGTAAAGTAGAAACCAATAGCAAAGGCAATCCACCCACCTACTTTTCTCATTGTGTGTGTTATTCTACTAAAATATTTTAGTTACCTCGAAAATGTCAATGTCAGTCATCAACTCATCTATCTGTACAGTGCCGTGTGGATTGTGGAATGCTACTGCCAGAGCCAAATGAGCCAATCCCCCAGCACGAAGTACGCATACATAATTTGTGTGTACCACAGCAGAATGCAGAAAATAGCCTTTAAAATCTGCTGCTGTAATGTCTTCGCATGCCTTTGTACTCCGCTCTCAATGTCATTCTAAGAAAATTATGTTTCGCCTTTAATTTATGCTTTGCAGCATCATTCAAGTGCGTGCACTCACTATCCAAGCAATACAACATATTGCTCGCTAATTACTGCCAAGAGTCGAGTCTCGCCGAATCTTGAGTCTCTTGAGTCGATTAATATTGTTGTCCGTTGTCGCCGCTGCTGTTCTGTATTGTTTGTTGCTTATGCGTAACAAACTTCTTTTCTGAGGTTGATGCTGAAATTGTATCATGCTTATAATAATAATAGTTAGTTCCGTTCCATTTCTTTTACTATTACGATTCTCATCATGATCATAACAGCTTCTGCATGAAGCAGTTGGCACTGCCGCCGCGTCGCCTTTATCATCGCAAACAATGCGTGCTGTTCTCTAATACCGTTGTTTTCAACTTGAATTTTATGCGTGCATGTTGGCCTGCTGATTTTGGCTTTGAATTTGGGTTTGGCCTGCTATGCATGCGCAGAATGTGGTTCAATCCTTTCGCATTGCAACCTAAACCTTTGAACATATGAATATGCGCTGTAATGCATTGCATTTGCGTGCAGTGCAAGTTTCTGTTTCAAATTTCGTAACCTTTCGCTCGAGCAGACCAACTTAATTTTAAAAAAGCCATAAATGAGATAATTTCCATTTATCTCACATTGTGGTTTACTGTTTTGAATTGGCTTCACATGCAATGAATTGAAACGCAAACCAGCCATGTCATGTCATTAGAATTCAGTTTTTCAGCAGGCTTGCGAATAAATTCGCCGCTACTGCCATTCACAACGTCACAATTTATGTCGTGTGAGTGCTGCGCATTTTGTAATTATTTTGAGTAGCATTACCAATTAATCAATGACTGAAATCTTTGACTTTTCTCCATCATTACGCGTCCACGAGTTTACGCACTGAATTAGCCTCGAAAGCTGAAGCCGTTGCTCGTAAAAGTCTTGCAGCGCTTTTATTATTGCCATTACGCACCGCTTATAACAAATTGTTGTTGAAGAGCAGTGCATAAGCATACAAATCGGAACAGGACGGTTAGATGAGGTGAGGCTAAAAGGCAAGACCAAATAAATCAACCGTGACTGAAAACTATCCATAAAAGATGTGCAACTTTTTTATGTATTTTCTTCTCTTGAGAAATGGAAGGATGCGATAAACTAAACTCAAGCTTATGAGAATGCGTACCCGTACGCAGATGACGGGTTCTGGATGCTGCAAACTGCGATCTGCGAGGAGCAAAAAGTAAAGAGGAAAGCTGGCTGCGATAAAAATTGTATAATCCTATAAAAGCTGCTCATATCTTTATGCTTGTTTGTATTATGCTATTTATGAATCTCAACAAGATTTTATCCGTCTCGCCTCGCACTATGCTGGCTGTTGGACGACGGACGCATTTACTGCGTGGGCGCATGACTTGTTCCTTATTGACTGCATAACTTACGGAAGCCTCTGCTGAGAGTTACAAGCTATTCAATTACTGCAACAATTTCTTGATGTAATATATGGTTTGCCAGCCAGAAACTGGATTCATACTTCATTCTGTCCTCCGAGCCGCTCCGTCTCGTCTTTTGTGCATGAGAAAGAGAAGATGTGATTTCATGTTTCTTGTTTCCGTGCTTGGAGCATGTGCTTTGAGGAGAAAAGGTTTCCTGTTGTGCTTTCCGTGTGATGTTTAATGTGAAAGACACGAGTTCAAAGGCAGAAACCGTGCTCGCGAGCCCTGCATGGCCTGACTCGGTCGGTTGCGTGTCTGCCGCGAACACCTGCTTGCGCCTTGCGCTATGCTCCTGCTCCTGTTACGTTAAACACAGTTTCTGTTTCTGCTGCTCTGCTCCCACTCCCAATCTTGTACTACATGAATAAATAAATCATTCAATTTCCACAAAATATATGAGGCGCAGCGAAACACAATTCTGGTATTTTATGTGTGCTGTTAAAACTACACTTTTGCCTTTGCTCTGCACAAGCCAAGCAAGAAGCAAGGCTTCTTCGCCAAAGGTGTAATAATTTAACGTGCAATTTTATGACAATTCAAAACAGTAATGTAATACACTGGTTACAGTGCAATTTATTGGGATTGCCACGTTGTAAATTTTACTCTGCTATCTTGCCATTTACTCATACCGTGCTATTTTTTCTGGCGCTGAGCTCGTACTTAATCATCTCTGATTTCATACGCAAAAACACAGCCATAGCACACAAACTTTTTCTTTCGATGCGATTACATTTTATTCATAATTTTGTTATGGTTGGCAGCATCTCATAAAGTGTGACATACATTCACATTCCCATTGAGCGACTTACCAGAAATTTGTTGGCGTTCTTATTCCAATTCGAACGTGCCTCATTCGATAGCGAAGGCGTGCATTTATAATTTCTGCTGGTTATGTGAGTTTGAGTGATGAATATCACCGCGCAGTACTTCGTTAAACTGGGCATTCATACAAATACAAAGTTGCATGCGTCGAAGTCGATGTCGATGTGAGAGCAGCCGCAGCCGTAATAAGCATAATGGCTACAGTGATTATGATGCTGATGCTGATTGCACTTGTGTGGTGCGTGAAACAAGTCGCACAGGCAGGCAGAGTGAAGAGTTGATGTTGATGAAATTGAATGGAGAAAATGGTGTCAGTCAAAATTTCTTTATTATACTTGTTCACGGTGTTCATGTTTAAATAATGTTTATATGGTGTATTATTTATATTTACTCTTTCCCCTGCGATGCATACATAGTATTTTACTGCGCTGCGAGCAAGGAGCTCGAGTAAGACTTGGGAGTTACTGAGTTACAACAATGTTACGGTTATGGGGCTTAAAAATATGCAGTTCCTGCTGTACCAGGCTATATGCTTGCCATGTCATCGAATGTTGAGCCGCAGAGTGAACTTGAGTCGAGCCCAGTAAAGTTTAGGTATAGAAACGACACATTTTTGGGTTTCTCATTTGTCCATTCATATCCATTGTTACTTCGTGCGTATTTTTGGTGCTTACGATCGAGAACATGAAAATCTCTCTTCTCTTTTTGTCTCTGCACTCCATTTCGTGGTGTTGAAGTTCTTGATGGGCTGGCGCAGTGCATACACAATGTTCGCATTGTCGAGGTGCGGGATCGAAATTCCCACAATGAAGAGATGATATTTATTTATATTTGCCGTAATAATAACAATGTGCTAACTTTGTGTTCTCAATGCTATTAACATAGTAATGCCTGTCTGCATTGTCGTTGCCTACATTTCGAATTCAGAGTACAATTTACCACCAGTTTCATGCTTGGCGTGAGATACCAGCCGCAGCCACGCCACGGCACGCAGCGCAAGATCCCATTTTAATAAGCAGTCAGCAGTTTACTGTTTGCTGGGTCTGCCACTGTGCTTTGCATTGGGCATTGAGCATGTCGACGAATCGTGGTCGGTGCTTCACGAGCTCGGCATTCACGACCACAAATCGATTACACAATTAACTTTTATCTCTTCTTTATGCGCTGGCTGCATTTACTCACCCATTTTTCCTGTAATAAAAAATGAATGCTCGCCTTCTTCACGACTCGCGTTTTAAAGACGGAGACGGAAAGTGTGATACGCTTTTCTTCGACGCGAGTTCGCACTGTGCTGAAGCGTTGTAATGAAATATTCATGCATGTCATTCGAAAAGTCGTAAAAACCAGGAGCCAGCCTTCAGACTTCATATTCACATTTCTATCAACGCTGCAGCAGCGAGCAGCGCAGCAATGAAAAGAAGTTGGTTGAAAAGTAAGTCATTAGTTAAAGACAGGGTTATCGTGTTCAATCGCAGTGGCAATGGCGATTTTTAAGAAAATGTCAGTCAGGGCACGAAAGTCAGGAATTACAATGGAATATGAATAGAATAGAAAATTACTAAATTACGAATTGTGGTACAGTGCAGCAATGTTTTAGAGTAAACACGTCAGAGTCGACGGCTAAAGTGTATTTAATTTACATGGGAATTAGATTTAGTTAAATGGTGCGCTGCCCTGTCACTGCCATTGTCATTCATCACTCTTCTCTTCTGCGTTCTCGTTTTGGTCGACGGCTATTGTTGGCTGTAAATATGCTTGCAGTCCATTACTTTACGGACCCAGCCAGCCTGTGCTGTGCGGCTGAACTGATAAAACAATGATTGAATCAATGCGTAGTGGAGGGCATTAGGCGGAAATCTCGCATCAGGATCATAAAACGATATGACATAATATTATACGTACTGTTATTGCCTGTAACCCTTTGGCTCAGCTCTCCCACTGCGTTTCAAGAGTGTTTTTCACTCACTGCGCTGTTGCCGCTGCCGGGTCTCCGCGGTTCCGTCTTCTTCTCGGCTCTCAGCATAAACATAAGCGTCTTGTCGGTCTCGGTCGGTCGTCGGTCTTGTTTCTACTCAAATAAAACGAACCTTTTCTCATTTAGGCTCATTCTTCTTCCTTCTTTACGCTTTGGCTTGGCCACGACTCGCTGGCATGCCTTTTTATTTCATTTTCATTGGATTATAAGATACATAACACTTTATAACAATAAAAATAAAAACTGTACTTGGATTTCTTTTGTGTGGAAACATTTCTTAAAGGAGAAGTTACTTTGTGACAATGCATACGCAAGAAGGAGGAAAATTTAAGAGAGCTAAAAACTCATTAGTTGGGTTATATAAATGCAATTATTTATATTTCTGTGGTGCAGGCAATGCAACTTCAACACGTGAAGCACATTGTAATGAAGTACAGCACAGAGCACTGCGTTATGGTTGACTTCAATTCTCAACCTACTTTGTAGCCAGGATAATGTTTTATCATCATCGTCATTACTTGGCTAATGTACTTCGCATTACCTGACTTTACGGCTACACTGCGTACAGCAACAGCAAAGCGTCAAGTCAAGTGTTGGTGCTCTTTTATCTCTTGCATTCTTTACTCTCTTCTTTTACGACAGGAACTCGCTCACGCTCGAGCTCAACAAGAAATGCCATTACCACCGCCTTGCAGAGCACAGCGTTGAGCTCTTTCCTTTTTATGCCGTAATGAAATGAATTAAGCGCACTTTATTCACACACACATAATACAATTTAGTCAACACTTCATAATTACAATAATAAATTGCAGCGTGAATTCGTGAATCGCCGCGATGATATTTCCTCACCCGCCCGCTTGCATTCGCTTTTGCAGGCTGTAGAAAAGAAATGAAATTGAATCTTCAAAAAGTGAACGAAAGTGTGAAGGAGCACTTGTGACTTGAGACGCACTTGATCAGTGCGCAATGCGCTGCGCGATTTTAAGATCCGTGTCCAATGAAATGAGTAACGACAAATAGAAAGTGAGCTTTATGAGTCCTGAGGCAAATGCGCACTGCTTAAATGCTTTCGTTCGCTTAACGCATTTTAAAATTAATTGACTTGATTTCCTGGAATCTGCGCATTAATCAATCCATCACCGCCCCATTTCAACATTTTACAGTTAGCCTGGTTTCATCGCTTATGTCTTCACGAAATCCAATACAAAACACGATTTAATGGGCTCCATTTCTGTTTCTTGTTCGCAGGTGCTGAAGTTGTCACTGAACAAAGTGAAGCGGATTGAGGATCCCGAGAGCTTTCTGTGCCGCTCCGTTCTCATCAACAACACAATCAAAAGACTTCAACGGGAGGTGCGTGAGGAGAAAATGATGCGTCATGGTGGCTCCGGTGGCTACTTCTCAAAGCTCTCGATGCATTCTTCGTTCCGAAAAAGTTTCACCTCATCGCCTCCGAGACTCAGCGATCTTCATCGTCTCTGTGCTCCGCCAGAAGACTTAATGGACGATGATGATGGCTCGTTGTCTCTTCTCTCTCCCGTGTCACCGCCTCCTACAATAATCATACCAAACCTACCGTGCATCTCAACCACCACCACTTCATTTACATCCTCGACACCTTCCTCCACAACCTGCAACCAGCTCGTGGACCCGCTCAGCCATTTGAGCAACAGCAACGAGGGCGGCAGAAACAGTTCCGCAAGTGATAACGATAGCTCGGAATTCTGCAACGGGAACGGTGTCAGCAGTACAAATAGTCGTAAGCGAGTGTTGTCGGACGACGAAGACGACAGTTGTGATGTTCTCAGTCAAATCTATATTCCACCTACTCCGTGCATCATTTCCGCAATTGACGATGATAGCAGTAAGGACCGCCTCGACGCCTGTGACTCGACTTCACTTTCCAGTGCGGCTGCCCCGAATTCGAACACTGAAAGCTACTCTGCGCCAAAGGAGGCCACTTCGCTTGGTGATGCTGGCAATTCCAAGAAGCCACGGCTGAGTTTGCTGAGTGACGACGACGAAGATCACTGTGTAAGCAGCACGAGCCACAGTCACGGTCACGGCGTCACCTTCAACGGTAATGTCGTTATTGACTCTTCGTGCACGGACACTTCACACAATTCAGCACTCACGGATTCAAATGCCAGTACTGTCGCCAGCCTGTCCTACGCCGCTTGCACGAGTTCTACGTACGCGCCAGCGCCGACGGAAGTCACGTCCAGCAGCTGCAGAGCCACCATGAGCGACGATGATGACGTGGATATTGATATTGATGTTGTGGGTGACTGTGAAACGAGTGACTGGCCGACGCTTCCAATTCACTACGGTTCGGCAATATCGTCAAAGAGCACCACGACAATCATCACAACTGCGCCAGCCACTTTGGTGACAAATACGACCACGATGACAACAAATTCCTGCTTAACTCACCACCTGCCGCTCATTCATCAGTACAGCCTTGATGATGAATTGGATCTTTCAACGTCTTCGCCAATGTCAGCTGATGTGTCAGATTCCATCTCACCTTCCACGCTGGAAGGCAATGGAAATGGCAATGAAAGCGATGGTGACAGCCTCGAGTGCAAAAGCAGCAGTAGCAACGCTATCGCCATCGCTAATCGAGAGATTACGAGTTCGTTCGATGATGAAGATGAGATGTCTTTATTGGATAACACCAAAGAGAACACGTGCACACTTCCTCAACTGCTTTCCTGCTCGTCATCGCTATCATCTTCGATTGCTGCATCCTACTCGACGACCAGCACGGGCGTAAACAATAACAACACATGTTCCTCGTCATCGCCGTTCTATTGTTCACCTGCTGCAGCGTCTCCAGCGACTCTTCAGACGCTGTCTTCAATGTCTCCGCTCGACCCGCAGTCTCTGCATAACAAATGTGCGGCTAATTCTTTCATGAGTGTGTGCAACAGCTTTAATAGCAACAACAACAGCAATTGCGGCTCCATTAACTGCAACAACAACAGCTCGAGCAACAGCAGCATGGAGGAGAATTCCCCGGACAAGCAGCAGCATCAACCACCGCCCTCACCATCGCAGTATAGTTCGTGCGGACACTCGACCATTTTCAGTGAACTTCAGTCAACCGTTTTCCATAGTCTGATTACGTCGCTCGAAACTTGAATCATGCTTCATGCAGCCAGCCACCAGCAACGCCACCACGAATCGAGTGGAATCTTGTACAGTGTAATATTTGTAAGAGAAAAGCAGTGCAACAGCACGCACGAAGCACGTATAATCGAGTTTCCTAAATATTTTAATCCTTCGTGTCGTACTGTTAACTATCGCATTCGGTGGCCATCAATTTCGTATTTTAAATTTTTATTAAGAAATGTGAACTGTAGACTAGAAACGGCATGATTAGAGGCAGAGGGTTATCAAACTACGAACTTTCATTAGGGTAAGATTTAAGATTGCATAGTTTGTAATACTTAATTGATAATTCAATGTGTGCTATTCTATTCATTAATTCTTGGCCACGTTTTTATTGAATATTTGTATCGCCGCATTCGCGCTTGCAGCATAAATGAAGTGATATTGCTTATGTTGCGTTGCATTTTGGCTCGATTCTTGATGTCCATTCACTCTAATGTACGGGCCATGGAGAGGAATGCCTGAGAGACATCCGTGAGTTAATTTGGTTCACCTTGAGTGAATTGAAATGCAGTATTGTATGATAATGATAATAATTCTTACCTTAACATACCTTGCGTTGAGACCATTGTGGGGAATTTCTCAGACATCAACAACCACTTAGAAGAAGACGCTTTTAGAATTAGAAACTTATCCTTTCAGAGAAAAAGTCTTTTACCTTTGATTGGTTGCCTTACCTTTGTACTGTGTACGTGTACAAACCTCACCTTACCTTTCGCATTACGAATTCTTTGGGAGAGACAACAAAAATTGAACTCGGCACAAGGAATAAAAGGCATTCACAGTTATGCTATTATGACTTGTACAAAAATACGTACTAGATAGGGTAAGTATAGCCAGCCTTTTGAACGTGGTACAACTTCTTTTGTAATTACGTCCTTTTTCCTGTAGTATGCAAGCTTGCATAAGCAGCCCTTTAATGATGTTTATGATTTAGATGTGTGTTTGTACGGAAGGTTGACATGTTACTTGTTCCAATCTTGTCGCAGTCATCGTCACCGTCACAAGATGAGCGAGATTTTAATAGTTTACATATATGTCAACCCCTTTTGAGTTTCTTCCTGGGGATTCCAAATCCAGTCAGCTTCCAGCTTCCTTTTCCAGCTTTGTACTAAATGCATTACGCGAGTCAGCAGCAAGCGAGACTACTGAAGTATGAAACTGAATTGACATTCATCATTCCTCTTATGAATACGTCTTCAATGAAAATGATGAGAAAAAGTACAAAAAAATATATTTATGCTAAAACCTAGCTGTAGATCATAGCCGTAGAGTATTTTCACACGAACGGACCTTAGCCTTTAGCGAGCCGTAGTTGTCAAACCTTCGTTGCATTGCATTGATTTCTGATTTCATTTCATTGTGTCTGAGCTCCCATGCCGTTATGCTTTTAGTGATGTAATTTATTAGACAGGCAAGTTGCGCGAATAATCACGCGATTAAGTGTACGGGATTACGATTACGATGAGCTGAAACCGCGTCGTCATTCAATCAGCGACTCGCGCAGAGTCTCCTGCGTAAAATTGTGACCACTCAACTTGCACAACTTTTGCTATTTTTTATTATTGTTGTTAACCAAAGTAAGCGTAACTGTAAGACAAATCTTGTAAAAATCAGGGCAGGCAAGCGAAAGAATTTGGTGATTGTTGAGTGGCTCTTCTGTCAGACTACTCGAGATGCGAGACTTCTTCATCTTACAGCGCGCCGCGGTGCACTCGCTGTCGCAGTGGCAATTGAGATGCAATTATCCTATAATCACAGACTAAATAGAGACTAGGAAAAGAGAAAGTTGTTGCACTGCCGCTGTGACGTTACACTTTGTTTCTTCTGTTAGCGTCAGGCGTAATGATGAGACGATTCGCAACTCGACTCGCAAATTACAAAATGGTCGGTCATAATTGCCATTTGCCAAGTTTTATTCGTTAGTCTAATTGTGTTGAATTTTCTGTATTGTTATACTATAATCCTGCACTACACTAAAAAGACGGCATGGTGTGCGTCCTGTATTTATTGCTACACTCCTAAACAGATGATACTTAACTTAGAATAGCGAGTACGCATACGTAAACTTCGACATCGTCGTGTTCTACCCCTCTTTCAACACTACAGTAAGAAATACTACGTTTAATCGTGTATTATAAATACGGACGTATTTAAGAACGACTTGAACATATATACAGTTTTGCTGTGTCGTATTCTCAACAATGGTAATAAATCGAAAGAAAAAGAAAACAAGTGCGGATGAGAATTCGTTTAATTGGATGATTTATTTGCTGGCAGTGCAAATCTGTGGCGTGGCATTTATTGCTCATTCGTTCGACGAATTCATTGGTATAATCGTCATAAAAAATTCGATATTCTGTGCAGCGCAAATGAATTTTTGACAGAATCGAACATTTCACATGCAAATCATGCCCGTATTCGCGATTCTTGTCGTGTGGTCCACATTTCCCATCTTGCGAATTCTTGAGGATGCAGATGCTAGCTAACTGTACATTCGCAAAACAAAGCAATGGCTCAGTGATGGTCTTTAGTCTCAGCCTCGTGTGGTCTGGTCGCGTAAACACAAGCAACGACGGCAGCATAAGCACAATGAACTAAATAATGTATGGCACGACGACAATTTTTTCAAGTGACAAAATTGGTTTCTCAATCTCATGTTGAAATGCAGTGTCGCACGCTCAACGCTCGTTCTCGCCCCGGCGATGTGGCATCGTAGCAAAAAATGAAATGAAGTGCTGTGTTGACAAAGTGAATCGAGTCGAACTCGAGTACAAGCTCTCTTTGAGCATGAGCATGTATGAAAAGCTGCCAAAAACCCCTTCCTTCATTCCTAGCACAATTTTTCTCCTGTTTTTGTCTGATGTACGCAATTTGTCAACCTCCCCGCCAACAGTGCAATACAATGCAGTAAACAATTGAACGTGAATATTTTATTCAAGCTGTAAATTATTTTATGGTACGAGAAAACGATTTCGTTGATAAAATTCGCAATGTGTTATAGATCTGTACGTAAGCTGGAGTAATTTCTTGTTATTGTTGTAGGACATGGTTAAATCTGCCCACGATTCGACTTTGGCGCGTCTACGATGCGATCTGTGATTGCACCTTAATTTAAGTGCAGAAACGAAAAGAGTACATTGCATTACAGGAGTGCAACAAAGTGTGCACCGCTATTATTCAAATGAGGAAGTGAGTGCTCAATACATTTCAGGTCACCCGCATCCATTCATGTTCATGCCTTTGTTTAGATTCTGTTACGTAACTTTGCGATCAAAGTCCATTATACGCGAAGGTGTGACAAATTCCACTCATTCACATTCGCAAGAGACTCTCAAATTGGCAAAAAGACCTCAAAAATCAAAGTTCCGTGTACTAGTACTTTGACGAGAAAATGTTTAAAAAATTCTGGTTTATTTGCCTTTGATTAAGACCAGCTAGATGAGCGAACCTGAAATTAATGTGATAATGCAACATGAGATGTTAGATAAATGCGCAGATAAAGTAAGATAAAACGATGATAAACTACCGCAGCAGCCATGCATGGTAGCAGGGAGAATAGTGATGTAAACCAGAGCACAGCCTACCTCATTAACAGACATGATAAGATTAAGATAAAACGATCTAGAATTTTTATTATCAAAACATCAGCATCCCGCCCCAAGCCGGGGCATCAAGAACTAAGAGCATCAGCATCACACATCAACAAGAGCGTGTCTGGAATAGAAAAGGATGAAGATAAATTTTATGACATAACGAGGTACCAAGATTGAGAAATTCGGTTTATTGCCGTGCGCAGCCCACAAATTTGAATATGCCACTACCAAATTGCGCCTTGCATGTTTATGAAGTTCAATTTTTTGCACAATATTTAAAGGTTTGTTTCCAAGCGCGGATACTCAATTTGATAAAAACGCCACCACGGATTGAGTTGCATTATAATTGGCGGCTGGATATTTTAGGGGCAAGATTCGCCAGTTTTTGTTCCTTGCCTGGTAAAGTGAACCTGCTAAATTCAAGCCTCTGACAATTAAACGCCTCACCGAAACATCTTCAGTACGCGACACCGCAGATTAAACATTGTGTCTTAAATAGCAAACATGAGAACAATGGGATTTTAGTGATTTTAACCAACCACTCCCTACTCAGCGACCGAATCCATTAAATCCTGCAGTTCATTCATGTGGTTTTGAATAAACATACAACAAAGCCCAGGCACGACTGCGGCCACGGCCAGCGAGCCAACCTCAATGCCCGGAAAGGCAATGCGATCAAGGCGAGAGAGAAGTCCGTGAAAATAGAATCAGGGGTTGTCGTTTTTCAATTCAGTGCACAATTCCCGAGACCAATATCAATAATAATAAACTGACACACCAGTCCGCGCTGTGTTTTGTGAGAAATCAGGCTCGGAGTCCAGAGTTTTGAATATCACGATCACTAAATTCTATAAATGGCAGAATACCTCGTCGTAGCAGACAACAGCCAAGAGAAGAGGCTGGTCGGCTGGAGAAACTGGAGAAGGGTTAAATAACGCGTTCATTGATGACGGGGGTTGAGTTGAGTTTTAATAATACATGTGTTTGTGTTATGGATAATAATCAGACGCATTACACAGGAAGCGATGCTGCTCTAGCCTGCCCGCCTGCCTGACACAAGTTTCTAAATGCATAAGTTAACAATTAATTTTGTGAAGCACGACTTCATTCGGCCACGCATTTTGAGCATTGAACAGCAAAGGATGGAGAGGGATCTCCACTTCTACTCACAGGATAATGGTGTTCGGTGTAAAGTTGCAGTCGGAGAGAGCAGAACCTTAAACAAAATGTATAATATTAGTGAATTAGACAACCTCAATGAACCCGTCCGTCCGTCGGCGGCTCTGCTCCTCTGCCTGCTATCCTGCTAGCCTGTTACGTATTTTCGGCGTTGCTGTTGCTGCTTATACGGTCGGGTCTGTGCCGTTCTCTCCGGTCTTTAATACTTTAAACGCGTACAAATTTTCTCCCACCCCAGCATGGCACGCATAATATAATTTTTCCAATATACGTAATGCGTATTGCGTATACAGAAGCTCGACAAGTGTTAAACTGGTGATTACCGGGAGAGCAGCGTGGAGCGGCGGAAGGGAGACGGGAAACATTCATCTCCTAATAATAAAAGTGCTAAAAAGTACTTCTCTTTCGCGTTAAAGTTGAACAGGAGAAGAAAAGTTCCGCGTTCGGCCCTTTTATTTCCTCCTCTTCCTCGAGTTTTGAGAGTTTTGGCTTGACACGTTCAGGTTCATGGCTTGGATCAAGTATTCAACACTTTTCCAGGTCATTTTGAGTGCGATCGCAAGATTTGAGTGGCTGATTTCAGGAATCTGTGATTTCCATTACTTGAGTTCGCGTTCGCGCATTTTTCCACGCGCGACGCGCCACACTGACCAAGAATGTGATGGATGGGCAATTAAACTCTGAAAACAATGGGCATGAAACAAGAAAGGCGCGTCTTGAGACTTGCGTCTTGTTTATCGTCTTGCGACTGACGCCTGATCCTTTATGTCTACCTTAACCTGTGTTTGCTTGCTTTGTTTTACTTGTTCAACCAAGATTGATAATGCAGAAATTAAAAATGCAATTATTATACGGCGGGTAATGATGATTGTTCGTAATCATGCAAGTCAAGATGCAAAATGTTGGTGTAATTCACTTCTGACATTATAATGACTTCTCCTGTTTTGAATTTGATTCGAGGCGTTTGTTTTGAGTGCGGATTTTATCATCATTTACATTTCCACTGACTGATGACTCGCCTGCCTGGTGAGGCTGGTGAACAGTGAACAGAAGTTGGAGCCTTTGGGTTTGAGAATTCAGCTTTTGTTCGATTCCGGTTCAAACTCAAAGGCGAAAATGTAAGAAAAAGGCTGCAGGAGTGTTTTACGAAATTTGACGGCACAAAGCAACAGAGAGGAACAGCAACTCAAGTCAAGTGCAAGAGAAAAGTTAATAGCGAGTATTATAACTCGAGCTCTTTTCTATTCAGGTTCATAAAGAAAAAGTATTTATTTTATGCGAATGTTGTAAAATACAATAATAAGTGAATAAATGAAACGAGTTCTGAATGGAACGTTTTAATGGATATGAGCTGCACTGCGTTTCTGTAACTGCACTGTGCGGGGAAGCTCGCGACGCGACTCTCGTCGTCCTGTGTAAGAGAATGGAAACGGGAAAAGGAAATTCTATTGTGCATAAATGAGGTTTCTGGTCTTTCATCTCGTGTCTGCTTGCAACTCTGCTCCGGCTAGCCGTGCTCCCTTCCGACTTTGAATTGGCTGCGCTGCAGCAGACGTCGACAACTCTTTAGCCAGTAAACTCTTTGCAAACATATAATTTGCATTTTGAAAGGCAAATCAAAAATATTACTCATGGTACTGCATTCGTATCGTAGCATTAGGCGCTGGCGTTTGCGTTAGGTGTTGTCGGTCCGTCGGTTTTCTGTCGGCGGCGCAACGAAGACAATTCAATGCATCAATTATATTGTTAAGAAAAACCTGCAATTCGACTTTTACACGAACACGTACACGAACCCGAACGTGGAAGATGGAACACGGACTTTGTCGCTTTGTGTACTTAATCAGAAACAGAATAGCTGCTTTGTTTTGACAATGTCAAGAAGCAGGAGCCAGAAACAGAAAAGGTTGAAGTATTGTGTCAGTTGAATGTCGAAACTTCATTATCGTTCTCACTTGATGAACATTCACAGACGGCCGATGAAATAATTGCCAGTTAATTCACGGTTCTGATAACATCTCTAAATCTTCACAAAAAGTCGTTTAAATCATAAAACATTTTGGCGCAAAAGAACAGAAGAGGCGACAGGTAAAGTGGAGTAAGCATCCTCCTTCATTCGATCGCCGATCCACCCGCATAATAAACAGACACTTGTTTGAAGTGTAGCGGATTCTGATTCGGTGTCGCATTCCTCCTTTCGCTCACTTTGCAAAAAGCAACAAAAAGTTTGATAAATCTTCGGTTGGGGAGATTTCACGCACTCGCCGCTGCTGCTTAAAAATTGTATCATGCCACCGAATATCGAGCAACTCAAAGTGAAGAATTTGTGAAAAGTTTTAGATGGACGAAGATTCCAAGATTTCGATAGAACCGAGTAAGGCAAAGCAAAGAGTGGAGAGGCGATCTGAAATTTACATTCAGCGTTTCTGCTCTTATGTAAAATGACGGCAGTTTTTCTTGTGATAACATTATGGGATGTGGTCGCAGTGTATCTTCTCGCCTTAACTCGGTCCTTTTATATTCTTTCCAGCACATTGGGATCCTAAGCTTAGAATTCCACGTGGACAAGTTGTC